>Ga0306922_10000107_pt1 | contig 55433 bp, 51 predicted proteins | sample sta12Cox44000082_FD_203758 | JGI IMG/M metagenome (GOLD analysis project Ga0306922, IMG submission 203758) | Lab enrichment of tropical soil microbial communities from Luquillo Experimental Forest, Puerto Rico - statoxic.12C.oxic.44.000.082 (v2)... | ecosystem: Environmental > Terrestrial >... | reverse complement strand
CGGAGCCGGACAGGTCGGCGTCGTCGGGGATCTCGGGTTGGATGGGGAGTGGGAGTGTCTGGTCGAGAGTCATGGGGGTGTTCCTCCGGGCGCATTCGCCGCGTGGAACACGGCGAGCGCGAAGATTCGTTTCAGGTAGTCGAACTGGCGCTCGAGGAGCGCGGGGTCGCGGGTGAGCCGCTGCATGATCGCGATCCCGTGCACGAGCGACAGCGCGGCGTCGGCCGCGAGGTCGAGGTCCGGCACGTCGCGCCCGAGCGTGTCGCGCACGCCGTCCGCGATCGCGCTGCGCGCGCTCTGGAAGAGCTCGTGCAGGTTCGCGCGCGTGGTCTCGTTCACCTCCGCGCGCTCGAGCACTGCGCCGAGGATCAAGAGCAGGGTCTCGCTGCGCTCCGTGACGAGCGCGCGCAGGCCCGCGATGAAGCGCTCGAGCCGCGCCTCGATCCCGCTGACCTCCTCGACGCTGGCGCGGATCTCGGCGATCCAGGCCTCGGCGACGCGGGCGAGCGCGGCGTCGAGCAGGCCCTCTTTGCTCTCGAAGTGCCAGTACAGGGCCGTCTTCACCACCCCGGCCCGCTCGCACACGTCGGCCACCGAGGTCCCGGCAAAGCCGCGCTCGGAGAAGAGCGCGATCGCGGCGGTCAGGATCCGCTCCCGGGAGAGCTCCCCGTGGGCGGTGGCGGCAGAGCGGAGGGGGATGGGGTCGGACATCGCGGCTCCACGCTGTACGTACCGGACGGTACATTTAGGCATGTCGAGCCGTATGTCAATAGGGAAGACGGAAGACGTGACGGAAGCGGAGGGTCGGGCCTAGCGGGCGTCGGCCAGGAGCTGGTCCAGCTGGCTCTGGTTCCAGCCCTGCATCCACTTCTGCCCCACGACGATCACCGGGACGCCGTGGCGCCCGCCCGTGATCGCGAGCATGTCGTCGGCGGCGCCGGCGTCATCCTCGATGTCTTTGTTCGTGTAGCTCTGCCCGATCTGGTCGAGGTAGGCCGCGGCGCGGCGACAGTAGGGGCAGCTCGAGGTGGTGTAGAGCACGACCTCGGTGGAGCTCGCGGACGGCCCCGCTGCGGCGTTCCGGGAGGCCGGCGCGGGCCGAGCCGGGGCCTCCACGGAGACGTGTCCCGCGGTGGCGCGCTGGCTCTCGGGCACGTCCGCCAGGTTCGCGGCGAAGCGGATCCGGCCGCTCTCGTCCACGTACTGGTAGTAGCCCTTCCCTGCCTGGAGCCCGTCGGAGCGCCGCTGCGGCGCGTGCTCGCGCGCGGGCTTCGGCCGCACGGTCCGTGGCACCGCGCCCGTCGGGCTCTCGGTCGGGGCCGACGCGGGCGCCGGCGCATCGGAGCGGTCGGATGCGGGCGAGCACGCGATGAGGAGCGCGACGAGCAGCAGTGTGCGGCGGATCACCACTCTCGTTTCGGCGCGCTCAAGTCGCGGATTGACCCAGGAGTTCGGAGTCGAGCTCCGCCGTCGCGCGGATGAGCTCCTGGTGCAACTCGCGCCGCAAGGCCTCGGCGGCCTCCGCGTCGAGGTCCGCGGGCACGCAGCGCGCCGGCAAGTGCCGGCGCACGATGCGCGCGAACGGCAGCGGGATCTGCGTCCGGTCCCAGCTCGGCGCGCACCACTTCCAGCGCGTCGAGTACACCGTCGGAACGAGCACCGCGCCCGAGCGCTGGGCCATCAGCACCAGCCCCGCCTTGAGCTCGCGCCGCGGCCCGCGCGGCCCGTCGACGAAGTGGCCCACCATCACCGGCTCGCGCAGCACGCGCACCATTTCCAGAAGAGCGCGTGCGCCGCCGCGCGACGAGGAGCCGCGAATCACGCGCCAGCGCAGGCGCTCGGCGACACGCGTCACGCGCTCTCCGTCGCGGCTCTGGCTGATCATGACGTAGCGGTCGCGCTGCCAGCGGTCACAGCAGGCAATGAGGAGCAGCTCATGCCACCCGTAGACGATCGCGGCGCTCTCCGACGCCAGCGCCTGCGCGACCTCGTCCTCGCCCTCGTGCACGTAGCGCAGCGTCGCGCCGAGCGCGCGCACGGCCCAGGCCACGACGACGGTGATCGCTCGCTCGACGAGACTTCCGCGTTGTTTCGCAGGCTCCATGGAGGCGGGCCCCCGCAAGCGCGTGTATCATGCCGCGCGATGGACGAGATGGCCCGACTCGAGATCGACGGCAAGACCTACGAGCTCCCGATCGTCACCGGCACAGAGGGGGAGCGCGCGATCGACATCGGAAAGCTGCGCGACCAGTCCGGCGTGATCACCCTGGACCCGGGCTACAAGAACACCGGCAGCTGCAAGAGCGCCATCACGTTCATCGACGGAGAGCAGGGCATCCTGCGCTACCGCGGCTATCCGATCGAGGAGCTGGCCGAAAAGAGCGACTTCCTCGAGGTCGCCTACCTGCTGATCCACGGCGACCTGCCCACCGCCGAAGCCTACCGCGTGTGGGCAAACTCGATCCGCTACCACACCATGCTGCACGAGGACCTGAAGCGCTTCTTCTCCGCCTTCCCGAAGGACGCCCATCCGATGGGCGTGTGCGCGGCGGTGATCTCGGCGCTGTCGACCTTCTATCCGGAGGACCTCGACCCGCTCGACGCCGCGCAGGTGAAGGTCAGCGTCGAGAGACTGCTCGCGAAGTTTCCGACCATCGCGGCCTACGCGAACAAGCATGCGCTGGGCCACCCGTTCATGTACCCCGACAACAAGCTCGGCTACGTCGAGAACTTCCTGCGCATGATGTTCGGCACGCCGTGCGAGGAGTTCGTGGTCGACCCGGTCGTGGCGCACGCGATCGACGTGCTCTTGATCCTGCACGCCGACCACGAGCAGAACTGCTCGACCTCGACCGTGCGCCTGGCGGGCAGCTCGCACGCGAACCTGTTCGCTTCGATGTCCGCGGGCATCGACGCGCTCTGGGGACCGCGTCACGGCGGCGCGAACCAGGAAGTGATCGAGATGCTGGAGGCCATCGCCGAAGAGGGCCTCACCGCCAAGCAGTTCGTCGACCGCGCGAAGTCGAAGGACGACACCTCGCGGCTGATGGGCTTCGGCCACCGCGTGTACCGCAACTACGACCCGCGCGCGAAGGTGATCAAGAAGGTCGCGAGCGACGTGCTCGGGAAGCTCGGCGTCACCTCGAAGCTGCTCGAGATCGCGATGGACCTGGAGCGGATCGCGCTCGAGGACGACTACTTCATCAAGCGCCGGCTCTACCCGAACGTCGACTTCTACTCGGGGATCATCTTCAAGGCGCTCGGCATCCCGGTCCAGGGCTTCACGGCGATGTTCGCGATGGGCCGGCTGCCCGGCTGGATCGCGCACTGGATGGAGCTGCTCGCCGACGGACAGGCGATCGGCCGGCCGCGGCAGATCTACGTCGGCCCGACCCAGCGCTCCTGGACGCCGATCTCCAAGCGCCGCGCCTAGCGGAGCCGCAGATGCGCCAGGCGCGCTGGACGGAGTCGGGCCTCTCGGTCGCGGACGTGACGCCGCCACCGCTGCCCGCGGGCTGGGTGCGGCTCTCGGTCGCGGCGTGCGGGATCTGCGGCACCGACCTCCACCTGTGGCGGCGCGAGCTGCCGCCTCCGCTCGGCATCGCGCCGGGCCACGAGATCTCCGGCACGGTGCAGGACGGCCCCGCCGGGCTGGCAGAGGCGCTGTACGCGGTGGAACCGATCCACGTGTGCGGTCAGTGCGACTTCTGCCTCGCGGGCCGCCGCCAGCTCTGCCCGACGCTCGAGATCTTCGGCGTGATGCGGCCCGGAGGGCTGGCCGACTTCGTCGACGTTCCGCGCGAGGCGATCCACCCCGTCCACTCTTCGGTGTCGCCGCTGGTGGCCTCGCTGGCCGAGCCGCTGGCGGTGTGCGAACGGGCGATGTCGCTCGCGCGGCTCGACAGCGACAGCCGCGTGCTGGTGCTCGGCGCCGGATCGATCGGTCTGCTCGCCGGTCTGCTCGCGCGCGACCGCGCGGGCGCGGTGGCGATCAGCGCCCGTCACCCGCAGCAGCGCGAGAGCGCCAAGCGCCTCGGGCTCCTGCCGCTGGCCGAGGGCGAGGTGCGCGCCTGGGCCGCCGACGCGCAGCCCGACGTCGTGGTCGAGACGGTGGGCGGCCACGCGCAGACGCTGCTCGACGCGACGCGCTTCTGCCGAGCGGGCGGGCGCATCGTCGTGCTCGGCATCTTCTCCAAGCGCAGCGAGATCAACGGCTACCTGCTCGCGACGCGCGAGCTCGAGCTGGTGGGCTCGAACATGTACGGCACCGGCCGGCGCGGCCTGCAGTTCCGCGCGGCGGTCGAGCTCTTGCCGCGCTACGCCGCCGAGATCGCCCCGCTGCAGACCCACCGCTTCGCGCTCACGCAGCTCGACGCCGCGTTCGCGGCCGCGGGCGACAAGCACTCGGGCGCGATCAAGGTCACCGTGCTCCCCGGCGCCTCCGGCTCGACGTGATCCGCGCCCTGGCCCTGGCTGTCGCCCTGTTCCTCACCGCTCGTCCCGCACGCGGGGAGGACTGCCTCGACCTCGCGCTCTACGGCAGCGTGCTGCAGGCGCACACGCGCAGTGTCGCCGACCTGGCGGGGACGCACGTCGACTACGCCGCGCTGCAGGTCTCGCCGCAGTGGGCCGAGGTGGTGAAGAGCCTGGCGAACTGCGACCCCGCGAAGCTCGCGACGCGGCAGGAGAAGCTCGCCTTCTGGATCAACGCCTACAACGTGCTCGCGATCGACCTGGTCGCGAGTCACTGGCCCTTGGACAGCATCAAGGAGGTCGGCTCGTTCCTGTTCCCGGTCTGGAGCAAGCCCGCGGGACAGATCCGCGGCAGGACCTACACGCTGAAGGAGATCGAGACCGAGGAGGTGCGGGCGCTCGGCGATCCGCGCGTGCACGCGGCGATCGTGTCCGCCGCGAGCTCGTGCCCCTCGCTCGCGCGGGAGCCCTACATGGCGGCGTCGATCGACGCGGAGCTGGACCGCGCCTTCCTCGGCTTCGTGTCGAACCGCGACAAGGGCTTCGCGCTCGACCGCAACACCCAGACGGTTCGCCTGTCGAGCCTGTTCAAGTGGTTCGGCGGCGATTTCGATGCAGCGGGCGGCGTGCTGAAGGTGATCGCGGCACATCTCGGCGACGACGACCGCAAGTGGCTCGAGGCGCATCGCCGCCCGACGCTGGACTTCATGACCTTCGATTGGCGCGTGAATGGGGAGTAGCGCGAAGAAGAGGCCCACCCGGCTGTCCCGCGCGCTGAGCCGCGGGCTCGCCGCGGTCGCGCACGGCGTGTACCGCGGTCCGGTGCGTCGCGCGATCGCGGAGCGGCTGGCGCGCGACCGGCGCGTCACCCGCCCCCGGATCGAGCTCGCGCGGGGCGGCCCCGGTCTCCACGGGCTGCGGATCGCGTTCCTGTCGGATCTCCACGCCGGCAACTACTTCGCGGAGGACGACTGGCTGCGGGTGTGCGAGGCGGTCGCGCGCGAGGCGCCCGACCTGGTCTGCCTCGGCGGCGACCTGGTGAACGCGTTCGAGCACGAGGCTCGGCTGCTGCGCAAGGGGCTGGGCCTCCTGGCCGCGCCGCTCGGCGTGTTCGCCGTGCCCGGCAACCACGAGTACCAGGCCTCCGACGAGCTGCGACTGTGGCGTGCCGCGCTCGAGCAGTCCGGCGTCGAGATCCTGTGCAACCGCGGGCGCCGCTTGACGCGCGGCGAGGCCGACCTGTGGCTCTGCGGCGTCGACGACCTGCGCCGCGGAGAGCCGGACCTCGCGGCCGCGCTGGACGGCCGCGCGCCGCACGAGCCCGCCGTGCTGCTGTCGCACCATCCGGATCTGTTCATCGAGGCTGCACGCGCCGGCGTGGACCTGCAGCTCTCGGGTCACACGCACGGCGGGCAGGTCGTGCTGCGCGGCTGGGCGCCGATGACGCACAGCCGCTTCGGCTTCCGCGCGGGCCACTTCCGGCGCGAAGGCGCGCAGCTCTACGTCGGCAGCGGCGTCGGGACCACCTTCCTGCCGCTGCGCATCGGTGCACCGGGAGAGATCGCGCTGGTCGAGCTCGGCCGTTGCTAGTCAGCCGCCCTTGGCCGCCTTCAGCGCGGTCACCAGCGCGGGCACGACCTCGAACAGGTCGCCGACGATGCCGACGTCCGCGACCTCGAAGATCGGCGCGTCGCCGTCCTTGTTGATCGCGATGATGAAGTTCGAGTTCTTCATCCCGACCAGGTGCTGGATAGCGCCGGAGATGCCGACAGCGACGTAGAGCTTGGGCGAGACGATCTGCCCGGAGCTCCCCACCTGGTACTCGTGCGGCAGCCAGCCGGCGTCGACCACCGGCCGCGAAGCGCCCATCTGCGCACCCAGCGCGTCGACCAGCGGCTTCAGCACCGCCTCGAAGTTCTCGGGCTTCTGCAGCCCGCGGCCGCCGGAGACGATGATCTCGGCCTTGGTCAGGTCGTGGCCGCCCGCGGGCGCGGTGCGGATCTCGACGAACTTCGTGCGCGCGTCGCCGCCGACGCCGTCGAGCTTCACCACCGAGCCGGCGTCGCTGCCGGCGTAGGCCTCGCTCGCGCCCGGCTGCACCGTCGCCACGCGCGGCGTGCCCGCGACGCGCAGCCGCGCGTCGAACTTCGCGTTGAACATGCGGCGCACGAACACCAGCTCGCCGCCCTCGGGCTCGATCCGGATCACGTCGCTCGCGACGCCGCAGTCGAGCTGCGCGGCGATGCGGCCCGCGACGTCCCAGCCGATCGGCGTGTTCGAGATCAGGACCAGCTCGGGCTTCTCGGCGTCGACCGCCTTGCGGATCGCGCGCGTCCAGCCGTCGACGTTGTAGTTGGCGAGCGACGGGTCGTCGGCGACCAGCACCTTGCCGCCGCCCTTCTTCGACAGGTCTTCGGCGATGCCGCCGACGCCGCTGCCGATCACCAGCGACGCGACGTCGCCGCCCAGCTTGCGCGCCATCCCCACCAGCTCGAGCGTGGCCTCGCGCAGCTGGCACTTCTGGATCTCCGCGACGATCAGTGTCTTTGCCATCAGAGCAGCCCCAGCTCCTTGACCTTGCCGACGAACTTCTGCGCGACCTCGTCCTTCGAGCCGGACAGGATCTCGGCGCCCGCGCCCTTCGGCGGAGTGTAGATCTTCTCGATCTTCGTCTTCGCCGCGACCGCCGCCGCGCTTAGCCCCAGGTCCGAGAGCGACTTCTTGTCGAGCGGCTTCTTCTTGGCCTGCATGATGCCCTTGAGCGAGGCGTAGCGGACCTCGTTCATGCCGGTCTGCGCCGTCAAGAGACACGGCAGCGGCAGCTTCACCACTTCGAGCGCGCCGCCCTCGAGCTCGCGCTCGACCTCGACCTGGCCGCCGTCGAGCTTCGCCGACACGATCCCGGTCGCGCTCGGGACGCCGAGCAGCTCGGCCAGGATCGGGCCCGTCAGCGCGAAGTTCGCGTCGTCCGACATCAGGCCCAGCAGCACCAGGTCGCACTTCTCGGCCTTCGCCACCGCTGCGAGCGTCTTCGCGACCGCCAGCGAGTCCGCGCCCGCCAGCCCGTCGTCCCAGACCTGCACGGCGCGGTCCGCGCCCATGCCCAGGGCGGTGCGCAGCGACTGCTGCACGCGGTCCGGGCCGATCGTCGCGACCACGACCTCGGTCGCGGGGTCCCTGTCCTTGACCCGCAGCGCCTCTTCGAGCGCGTAGTTGTCGTAGTCGTTGATCTCGAACTTGATGTTCGCGTCGGCAATCCACTTGCCGTCCGGCGCGAGCTCGAGCCGGGCGTCCTTGTGCGGCACCTGCTTCAAGCAGACGAGGATCTTCATGAAGGCCGATCTCCGTGCGCTGGCGTGCGCGGCGCACGCCCAGGGGTTCGCGGCGCACTTTAAGGCAGACCCCCTCGGATCCGCAAGCGAAGCCGTGGCGCGGCCGGGGCAAGCCCGAAGGGTGCGCAGGGAGCCGAAGGCGAGCGAAGGCGGGAGCGCGCGGCCCGACATCGGCCCGTGGGCCGATGTCCCACGGGAGGCGCGCCTACACCGCTAAGACCCCATCAACTCCCGCCACGTGTCGAGATTGGGGATCCTGAGATAGGCGTTCATGCGCTTGGTCTCGGCCAGGGTCCGGTGGGTGCCGCCGCCGTAGTCGTGCCCGGGGTAGAGCACGGTCTCGTCCGGCAGCGCGGCGAGCTTGCGCAGGCTCTCGTACATGGCGTCGGGGTCGCTGCCGGGCAGGTCGACGCGGCCGCAGCCCTGGATGAACAGCGTGTCGCCCGACACCAGCGCGTTGCGCACCCGGAAGCACTGCGAGCCCGGCGTGTGTCCCGGCGTGTGCAGGAACTCGATCTCGACGTTGCCGACGCGCAGCGCATCGCCGCTCTCGACTTCCTCGATGTCCGTGTCCGAGATGCCGGTGACCTTGCGCAGGCCGGCCGCCTCGTGCTTGTTCGCGTAGACCTTCATGCCCTTCAGCGCGAGCAGCTCGGACAGGCCCTCGATCGAGTGGCCCATCATCCGGCCGCCGACGTGGTCGGGGTGGTAGTGAGTGACGAGCGCGGCGACTGGCTCGAGCCCCTGCGCGCGCACGTGCTCGACGATGCCCTCGACGTTCCAGGCCGGGTCGACGAGGGCGACCTCGCGCGTCGCGCGCGAGCCGACGGCGTAGACGAAGTTCTGCATCGGCCCGCAGGCGATCTGCTCGAGAAAGAGCTCGTCTTCCATGTGGTGTACCCTGGGGCGGGGAGCGGAGCATGTCAAACCGCGCGTCGAACCGGATGGTCGTCGTCGGCGTCGGGCAGGTGCGCAACCGGCCCGGCCTCGACACGAAAGAGTGGCAGCCGCTCGAGCCCGCGAGGCTGATGGCGACCGCACTCGAGCGCGCCGCCGTCGACGCCGGCCGGCCGCGGCTCGTGGCCGAGGCGGACTTCATCGGCTGCATCCCGCCGGTTGCGTGGGCGTACGAGGACCTGCCCGGCCGCGTGGCCGAGCTCGCGGGCGCGCGGCCGCAGCAGAAGCAGGAGCCGCCTGGTGGCGGCGAAGGTCCGATCCTGCTGCTGGACGACGTGGCGAACCGGATCGCGGAGGGCGAGATCGAGATCGCGCTGCTCGCCGGCGCCGAGACCGTCTACAGCCGCCGGCGCGCGCGGGCGGAGAACAAGGCGCTCGACTGGACGCCGGGCGGCGAGGGGTTCCCGCGCTTCCTCAAGAGCATGAAGCCGTTCGCCAACGCGCTCGAGCTGCGCCACGGCGTGCGCCAGCCCGTCGACATGTACCCGCTGTACGAGAACGCACTGCGCGCGCGCGCCGGGCGCACGATCGACGCGCACCAGCGCTACGTCTCGGAGCTCCTGGCGCGCTACTCGGAGGTGGCGGCGCGCAATCCGTTCTCGTGGTTCCCCGAGCCGCGCAGCGCCGAGGAGATCCGCACCGTCTCGCCGCGCAACCGCTGGATCGGGTTTCCCTACCCGAAGCTGATGAACGCGCTGATGGAGGTCGACCAGGGCGCGGCGGCGATCGCGATGAGCGAGTCGGCCGCCGACCGCCTGGGCATCGCACCCGCGCAGCGCGTGCACTTCCTCGGCGGTGCCAGCGCGAACGACGGCTGGAGCGCCGCAGAGCGGATCGACCTCGCGTCGAGCCCCGCCTACGCCGCCGCGGCGCGCGTCGCGCAGACACACGCCGGTGTCGGGGTCGACGCGGTCGAGCTGTTCGACCTCTACAGCTGCTTCCCGTGCGCGGTCGAGTTCGCGCTCGACGCGCTCGGGCTGTCCGCCGGCGATTCGCGCAGCCCCACCCAGACCGGCGGTCTCGCGCACCACGGCGGCCCCGGCAACAACTACGCCATGCACGGACTCGCGAACACGGTGCTGGGCCTGCGCGCTGGGCGCGGGCGCGTCGGCTGGGTGTCGGGGCTCGGCATGAGCGCGACCAAGCACGCCGTCGCGGTGCTCTCGACGGATCCGGCGCGGGTCGCGGCTGCGGACGGGCGCGCCACGCGGCTCTCGCTTGCGCCCGCGGCGTTCGAGGGCCCCCCGCTCGTCGACGCGCCCTCGGGCCCGGCGCGCGTCGAGAGCTACACCGTGATGTTCGACCGCGACAACCGGCCCGAGCACGCCGTCGTCTACCTGCGTCTCCCCGACGGCCGGCGCAGCGTCGCGCGCGGGGTGCCGAGTGCGGAGCTGTGGCGGCAGCTGCTCGAGGTCGAGGGCGTCGGCCTGCATGGAACCGTGTCGCCGGGTGCGGGCGACGCGCCGAACCTCTGGCAGCCGAGCTAGCGCACGATCCAGAGCAGCGCGAGCAGCGGCACGCCGAGCGCGACGCAGCAGACGAGGAGTGCCCGCGCTGTGTCGGTGTCGAACACCTCGCGCGTCGCGACCACGAGCGACGCGAGCACGAGCCCCACCGCGGCCCACGCGAACCAGAAGCCGAGCAAGGGCAGGTTCGCGAACAGCATCAGCCCGAACCAGACGTAGGCGAAGCCGGTGCCGCGCAACAGCCGCGTGAGCTCCACGTGCGTGCCGACCGCGAAGCGGGCGACGCCCCAGATCAAGAGCGTCGCGGCGATCCACAGCGCGATCGCGCCCCCGAGCCCGAGGAAGATCCCCAGCAGCGTGCCCACCCCGAGGCCGACGAGCACCGCGGTCGCGACCACGACCGCAAAGGCCTGCGGGATCGCGTGGGGATCGGCTTCGATCTCGCGGTAGATCGCGGGCTGGAAGCGCAGCACGCCTTCGAGGCGGGCCAGCATCCGGCGCTCGCGCTCGAAGAGCGCGCCGACGACACCCGCAGGACCTCGGCCCGGCTCGGCCACGCTCGGGAGCGTAGCTCAGCTCCGGCTGATGACCTCTTGCACGAAGCGCTCGATCTGCACCAGCGCCTCGGCGCGGATCTGCTCGGCGGTGCGCCCCGTCTTCTTCACCGGCTCCAGACCCGGTCCGCAATCGGCCACGACGTGCAGGCGTGTGGGCGCGCCGATCCGGCGCAGCAGCTCCTCGAGCTTGTCGATGCGACAGTGCGGGTCGCGCGCGCCCTGCACGAACAGCATCGGACAGATGATCCGGTACATGTAGTCGACGTCCTGATGACTCGGCTTCCCCGACGGGTGCAGCGGGAAGCCGAGCGAGAACAGCGCGTCGACCTTCAGCCCCTGCGAGACCACGCGCGTCGCGATCCGCGCGCCCAGGCCGATGCCGCCGATCAGGATGCGCGCGGGCGCGTTCTCGGGGTCCGAGAGCACCGCCTGCGCCGCCGCGCGAAAGCTGCGGTCGAGCACTGCCGGCGGGTCGGGCCGTTTCTTCTTGTCCTCGGCGAAGGGGAAGGCAAAGCGCAGGGTCAGGTGGCCCTTGGCCGATAGCGCCTGCTGCATGGCCACCAGAGTCGGCTCATCCTTGCCGCCGGTCGCGTCGTGGGCGATCACGAGTCCGATCCGCTGGCCGCTCGGCCACCATTCCGGCGTCGCCACGACACCCGTGACCGCCACCTCCGGCATCACGGGGATCCGGATGGTCTCGAACTTCACGTTCGTGTCCATCGCGGGACTTCTTATAACATACTGGTCCTTCGGCGCCGCCCGTGGCTAGCGTGCCCAAAGTGCTGATCGTCGGCGTCGCCCGGGGGCAGGGCCGCCTCCTGGCGCGGCGACTCTCTCGCGACCACCAGGTCGTCGGCGTCGACACCGACGACTGGGAGCGCCGTCCCGCGGGCGCGCAGTTCTACCGCACCGACGTGCGCTCGCGCGCCTTCGAGGACGCGGTGCGCAAGGAGCAGCCCGAGGCGGTGGTGCACCTGGGCACCGTGCGCCACTTCCGCGGCTCCGAGGTGCAGCGTTTCGACGTCAACGTGCGCGGCACCCGCAAGCTGCTCGACGTGTGCCGCAGCCACGCGGTGAAGAAGCTGGTGGTGCTGTCGACCAGCTACGTCTACGGCGCGCTGCCGGACAACCCGAGCTTCATGGCGGAGGACCATCCGCTGCTCGCCGGGCGCAACTACCCGGAGATCCGCGACCTGGTCGAGGTCGACTCTCTCGCCACCGCCTTCATGTGGCAGCACCCGGACCTGTGGACGTCGATCCTGCGGCCTGTGCCGACGCTCGGCTACTACAGCGAGAACTCGATCGTGAACTATCTGGGCCAGCGCCGGGTCCTGGTGATGATGGGCTTCAACCCGATGATGCAGTTCATGCACGAGGAGGACCTGGTCGAGGCGATCGCGCTGGCGCTCGAGCGGCGGCTGCGCGGCGTCTACAACGTGACGGGACCCGGCGAGGTGCCGCTGCGCGTCGCGATCCGCGAGACCGGCGGTCGGCCCCTGCCGCTGCCGGAGCCGGCGGCCCGCGCGCTGCTCTCCCGCCTGTTCCGCCTCGGCGTGGTGCGCATCCCCCCGGGCGCGATCGACTACATCAAGTACCCCTGCACCATCGCCGGAGAGCGTTTCACGCGCGAGACCGGCTTCCGCCCGCTCTTCGGGCTGAAGGAGTCGTTCCGCTCGCTGGGCAGATGAACGGAGCCTTCAGCGGCGCGCGTCCGCGGCCGAAGAGTCCGACGGCGGGCGGCTGCGATGCGGGGACCGGGGCTCCAGGCGCGATCGAGACCGGTCGCGCTCTTCTGGGGCGCGGCTGCGCTCGCGCTCGGCCTGGTGACGCTCGGCATCGTGCACCACGCCTCGAAGGAGCGGATGCGCGAGCGTGTGGGGGCGCGCATCCTGCGCCCGATCCTGCTGGTCGAGCTCGCGCGAAACCGCGTGAAGGGCGGCTCCGACGCCGGCGAGGCCTGGCGCGCCGCGGCTGCGGCGCTGGGCCGCCGGGTCGAGGTCTTCGCGGGCGACAGCCTGGCCGAGATCCCGACCACGCGCTTCTCCGCGTGGATCCTGCCCGCGCAGGCGGAGCTCGACGCCGCCGACTTCGCCGCGCTCGACGCGTACCTGCAGCTGGGCGGCGGCGCCGTCCTGTCGGGCCGCAGCGGCACGGAGTCGGTCGGCCGCAGCCCGATCGCAAAGCTCTTCCCGGGCCAGCGCTTCGGCGCGCCGCCCGTGGGCACGACACGACTGCGGGTCACCGGGCCGGGGCCGTTGGTGGCCGGTCTTCCCGCCGGCTCCGAGATCGCACTGGCGAAGCCGGTCGGGGCGCTGGCCGCGAGCGCCAGCGACGCGCTCGCCTGGGAGGGCGAGGGCGGCGCGGCGGGGCTGCAGGAGGTGTATCTGGGCGCGCCCGTCGCCTGGTTGGGCTTCGCGCCCGACGAGGTCGTCGAGCCGGAGCTCGCGCGCATGCTCGCCGAGAACGCGCTCCGCTACGCGCTGCGCGAGCCGCTGCTCGACCTGCGCGCCTGGCCCGAGGGCCGGCCCTGCGCGGTGCTGATCGACGCTCCGGGCGCCAAAGCGTCCGACACCGCTGCGTGTCGCGCGGAGGGCGACGTCTCCGACGACGCGCTGCGCGCGCTCGCCCGCTCGGGCTGCGGCTTCGCCTCGATCCCGCCCGACCAGCGCGCGCTGCCCGAGATCGTCCTGCTCGACGGCGCGCCTTTCGTCGCGATTCCCGAGGGCCGTGCGCCCGCCTCGGCGCGCGGCTCGGAGCTGCTGCGCGAGCTGCTCGCGGGCTACGAGCGCGCGGAGCGGCTGGGCGGCATCTACTCGCTGCGGGCCGACCCCGGCTGGCAGCACACCTCGAGCCGCGATCTCGCCCGCGTGCGCGACGAGCTGCGCGCGCGGGGCGCCTGGTTCGCCCGGCCCGACGAGCTGGCGCGCTGGTGGCGCGCCCGCTCGGGCGTCCACGCCGAGCTCGACGTCGTCGCGCGCGACCGCGTGCGCGTCACGCTCTCGAACGTCGGCGGCTCGGAGGCGCGCGGAGTCACCGCCCGCGTCTATCTCCCCGACGGAGCCGACAGCGCCCGGATCGAGTCCGGACCGAGGCTGCGCGCCGCTCCGCTGTTGCGGGTCTCCGCCGACCACACCTGGATCGAGCTGGTCGAGGCGCGGCTCGACCCGGACAGCGAAGTCTCGTACACCATCGGCTTCTAGAAGGAGCGGAGCGATGGCGGCGAATCCCTTGCTCGAGACCGGGCCCGGCGGCCTGCCTCGCTTCGACGCGGTCCGGCCCGAGCACGTGGAGCCAGGCATCCGCGAGGTGTTGATCGAGGCGGAGCGCGCGCTCGACGCGCTGGAGCGCGACGTGCGCTCCACCTGGGCCGGCGTGGTCGAGCCGCTCGAGCGCATCGGCGACGCGCTGGGGACGCGCTGGGGCGTGGTCGGGCACCTCCTGGGAGTGCGCAACTCGCCCGAGCTGCGCTCGGCGCACGAGGCTGTGCAGCCCGCGGTGGTCGTGTTCGGGCTGCGCGTGGCGCAGAGCAAGCCGATCTACGACGCGCTGGTGGCGCTCGAGAAGAGCCCCGAGTTCGCCGGTCTCGACGCGGCGCAGCGGCGGATCGTGGCGCTCTTGATCCGCGACGCGCGGCTCGCGGGGATCGGCCTCGAAGGCGCGGCGCGGGAGCGATTCCAGGCGATCGCGACCGAGCTCGCGGAGCACCAGACCGCGTTCTCGAACCACGTGCTCGACGCCACCAAGGCGTTCGCGCTGGTGCTGCGCGAGCGCGCCGAGGTCGCGGGTCTGCCGCAGAGCGCGCTCGAGCTCGCCGCGGAGTCCGCCCGCGGCGCCGGGACGCCCGACGCGAGCGCCGAGCGCGGGCCGTGGCGGCTCACGCTCGAGCAGGCGCTGCTGGTGCCGGCCCTGCAGCACCTCGAGCGGCGCGAGCTGCGCGAGCAGCTCTACCGCGCGAACCTCGCGCGTGCGAGCGACGGCCCGAGCGACAACACGCAGCTCATCGATCAGATCCTGCGCCTGCGCCGCGAGGAGGCGCGCCTGCTCGGCTTCCAGACCTTCGCCGAGCTGTCGCTCGCGTCGAAGATGGCTCCGGACGTCGGCGCGGTGCGGCGGCTGCTCGAGGAGCTGCGCGCGGTCTCGTACGCCGCCGCCCGGCGCGAGCTCGACGAGCTGCGCGCGTTCGCGCGAGCGCAGGGCGAGGCGAACGAGCTGATGCACTGGGACGTCGGCTACTGGGCGGAGCGGCAGCGCGAGGCGCGCTACGCCTATTCGGAAGAGGAGCTGCGCCCGTACTTCCCGCTGCCCACGGTGCTGGACGGCCTGTTCGCGCTGGCGGCGAAGCTGTTCGGGGTGTCGATTCGCGCGGCCGACGGCGAGGCGCCGGTGTGGCACGCCGACGTCCGCTTCTTCCGGGTGCACGACGAGGCGGGCACCCCGATCGCCGCGTTCTATCTCGATCCCTACTCGCGCCCCGCGGAGAAGCGTGGCGGCGCGTGGATGGACGAGTGCGTCGGGCGCAGCCGGCTCTTCGGCGATGGACGCGGCCACTCTCGGCTCCCGATCGCGCACCTGGTGTGCAACCAGGCGCCGCCCGTCGGCGGGAAGCCGTCGCTGATGAGCTTCGACGAGGTGCAGACGCTGTTCCACGAGTTCGGCCACGGGCTGCAGCACATGCTGACGCGCGTCGACTACGGGCTGGCTTCCGGCATCCGCAACGTGGAGTGGGACGCGGTCGAGCTGCCCAGCCAGTTCATGGAGAACTGGTGCTACCACCGCGAGACGCTGCTCGGGTTCGCCCGCCACTTCGAGACGCGGGAGCCCCTGCCCGACGCGTTGATCGAGAAGCTGCGCGCCGCCCGCACCTACCGCGCCGGCTCGGACATGCTGCGCCAGCTGTTCTTCTCGCTGCTGGACCTGGAGCTGCACGACCGCTTCGAGCCCGGCGGCGCATCGACACCATTCGGTGTACAGGGCGAAGTGGCGCGGATCGCTGCGGTGCTGCCGCCGCTGCCGGAAGACCGCTTCCTGTGCAGCTTCGGCCACATCTTCGCGGGCGGCTACGCGGCGGGCTACTACTCGTACAAGTGGGCCGAGGTGCTGTCGGCCGACGCGTTCGCCGCGTTCGAGGAGGCCGGGCTCGAGAACGCCGCCGCGCTGCGCGCCACCGGCCGCCGCTACCGCGACACCGTGCTCGGGCTGGGCGGCAGCGTGGCTGCGATGGAGGTGTTCAAGAGCTTCCGCGGGCGCGAGCCCCACACGGAACCGCTCCTGAGACACTACGGACTCTCCGAGGCACGAGCTTCGGCTTGATCACGGCGCGCCGGGCGACTTCACCCAGTCAGTGACCGTTTCCCGTGCCGGGTTGCGGCTGCGGCTGCGATTCCGGAGGCGTCGTAGGCGGCGGGTAGGTCGACGGAGGCGGCGCGCCGACCGGCGGAGTGCCTGGCGGGTAGCCCATCGTGCCCGGCGTTCCCGTGCCGTTCGGGCTCGGGTAACGCGTGCCGTTCGGGTCGACCATCCGGTTGGGATCGTTCAGCGAATTCGGGTCGCTCATCTGGGCTTGGCCCGGCTGGGTGTGCAGATCCTCGTCGATCTGCGTCACGCCCGGGGTCCGCCGCGCGGCGGCGACCACTGCGGCGCGCTCGCTGTCGTTCTTCACCTCACCGCGCAGTGTCACCACGCCGTCCTTCGTGATGATCTTCACGTTGCGCGCGTCCACGGAGAAGCCGTTCGTCCGGGTCAGCGCCCTGCGGATGTCCTGCGTGATCCGGACGTCGCTCGGGCTCGAGCCCTGGTCCAGCGGCGTGAGCCCCGGGCCCTGCTCCATGGTGGGGGGCTGGGGCTCGTCGTTCTGTGCAGTTGCCCCGGTCACCGGGACCAGCGCCACCGCGCTCGAGAGGACCACCGCCCTGAAAGGAAATGGCATGGCACTCCTCCTTCCAGCAGGAAGCGGTGCGAGCGCCGTGCCCAGCCCCGCGAGGCGGCCCGTGCGCGGGGCAGATCCGTCGAGCGCAGATGTACAAACGGCGGCGCGAACGCGGGCTAGGCGGGGGGCAAAGAGAGCGCGCCGGGCTCGGTCGCCGGGAGCGAGCAGCTGCGCCCGCGGCACAGGTAGGCGGTGGGTGCGCCGTCCCGCAGCTCCCGCTGCGCGAGCCAGTCACTCGCGAGCCAGCGCGGGGGAGCTCCGGGTGTGACCATGACCACGGCGTCCTCGGGGCCGAGCAAAGCGCGTGCGCGGTTCGCGAGCGCTTCGCTGCGCGGGTCGCCCTGCGGGCCGAGAATGATCGCGACACCGATCTGCGTCTCCCGCAGTGCGGCCGCGCGCACCAGCGTGGGCAGGTAGATCGGGGCGCGGCTCGCGACCGGACCCTCGCGCTCGCTCACCGCGTCGACGATCTCGGCGAGATCGGCGCGCCCGGTGAGCTCCGCGAGCCGCAGCAGGCCGAGCACCGCGAGGCCCGCGGCCGAGGGCGTGGCGCCGTCCGAGTCACTCGACGGCCGGAACACGAGCGTTTGGTCGCTGCCCGCCGTGAAGAACAGCTCGCGCGTGCGCGGGTCGAAGAAGCGCGTGCGGATCTCCTCGGCGACGGCGATCGCCGCCTCCACGTAGCGGTCCCCGGCGCCCGCGCGATGCAGGTCGAGCAGGGCCGCGAGCACCGCGGCGTGGTCGTCCAGGAACGCGGGGATCTTGGCCTCGCCCGCCTCGTAGATGCGCACCAGGAAGCGGCCCTCGTCCGAGAGCTCGGAGAGCGCGAAGTCCGCGGCGCGCGCCGCGGCCGCGATCCACTCGGGCCGGCCGAAGCAGGACCCGGCCAGCGCGAGGCCCGAGATCGCGTAGCCGATCCACGAGCACACGTTCTTGCGGTCGGTCGCCGGCGGCACGCGCCGGGAGCGGGCCGCCAACAGCGTCGCGCGCGCTTCGGCGTAGCGCGGGCGCTCGCCGGCCAGCCCGTGCGAGAGCACGCTCTTGCCGGAATGCTCGAAGTTCCCGCCCGGCTCGACGCCGTAGGCGCTGGCGATCTCGTCTCCCAGCTCGGGGCCGAGCGCCTCGCGCAGCTCGTCGGGGCTCCACACGAAGAAGCGGCCCTCCTCGCCCTCGCTGTCGGCGTCCTGGCTCGCGTAGAAGCCGCCTGCGGGATCGCGCATCTCGCGCTCGAGCCAGGCGATCGTCTCCTCCACCGGCCAGCGCAGTCGCTCGTCGCCCGTCTGTCGGTAGGCCTCGGCGTACACGCGCAGCAGCTGGCCGTTGTCGTAGAGCATCTTCTCGAAGTGCGGTACCAGCCAGCGCTCGTCCGTGGAGTAGCGGTGGAAGCCGCCACCCAGCTGATCGAAGATGCCTCCGCGGGACATCTTCTCCAGCGTGAACCCCAGGTGCTCGAGCGCGTCGCCGCGCGCGACGCCGAGCTGAGTCGCGGCGAGCACGGCCTCGAGGTTGGTGGGAGTCGGGAACTTGGGCGCGGCGCCGAAGCCGCCGTGGCGGCGGTCCGCGCGCGCCATCAGCTGCCGCACCAGGAGCGAGAGCGACTCGCGGCCGAGCGGATCCGGCGCGGCGACCTCGGGCCGCGCGCCCAGCGCCGCGAGCACCTCGGCCGCGGCGCGGTCGACGTCCGCGCGCTGCTCCTTCCACGCGCGCGCGACCGCCAGCACCACCTCTGCGAAGCTCGGCCGGCCGTGCATGCGCCGCGGCGGAAAGTAGGTGCCGCCCATGAAGGGCCGGCCGTCGGGAGTGCAGAACATGTTGAGCGGCCAGCCCCCGGAGCCGGTCATGCGCTGCACCGCCTCCATGTAGATCTGGTCGACGTCGGGCCGCTCCTCGCGGTCGACCTTGATCGCCACGACCGCGTCGTTCATCAGCCGCGCGGTGTTCGGGTCCTCGAACGACTCGCGCTCCATCACGTGACACCAGTGACACGACGAATAGCCGATCGAGACGAGCACGGGCTTGTCCTCGCGCCGCGCCCGCTCCCACGCCTCGTCGCCCCAGGGGTACCAGTCGACCGGGTTGTGAGCGTGCTGGCGCAGGTAGGCGCTGGTCTCCTGCGCAAGCCGATTGGGCACTAGATGAACTCGGGTGGACGCGCGGCCTCGATCCACTCCGCGTAGCCGCGGTAGCCGACCTTCTCCTGGCGCGCGCGCACGCGGGCGAGCAGCGCTTCGCGCTGGGGGGCGGTGAGCGGCGTGTGGCTGGTCCGAACGTGGTCCGCCAGCTTCAGGAACTCGTCGCGCACGTGCTGGCCGACCTGCCGGGCGTGCCGGCGCGAGTCCACGATGTTGCCCTTGCCGGTGACCACGTTCCCCGCCGAGAACAGGGTGGGGAAGTCCGGCAGGCGGCCGTAGTCCCAGTCGCTGTAGGCGTAGAGCTCGCCCTTCTGCGGCACGCCTTCGATCGGCTCGGGGATCGAGCCGATCGAGCTGATCACCTGCGAGCCGCGCACCTCCTCGACCTCGCCGGTGGGCACGAGCTTGCCGCCCTCCATCCGGGTGACGGCGAAACGCATGCCGACCACCCGCTCGTTCTCCACCAGCAGCGCCTCGGGCGCGCGCAGCGGGCGCATGCCGAACAGGTACTTCGACTGCGCCTTCTCGAGCATGTGCGCCCGCGTCTTCTCGATCTTCGCGCGCGTCTTCTCGTTCGCGCCCTCGGGCAGCGTCACCAGCGGCATGTCCTCGACTCGCCGGCGGTAGAACAGGGTCGCGCCCTTGAAGCCGAGCCCTTCCCAGGAGAGGCCGTGCGCGGCCAACGCCTTGGGGATGCCCTCGACCTCGAGCTCCTCGAGGTCCAACTCCACTCCCTTCGCGAGCAGCGCGCTGGAGGCGAGCTCGAGGTTCACCGCCTTCACCACGTCGATCGAGGCGAGCCCGCCGCCGACCACGATGGTGTCGTCCAGCGCCTCGAACACCGGCCCGCGATACCCCGCCTCGTGCCGGTGGTTGAACCACTGGATGAACGGGTTCTGGTAGACGAGGCCCTTGCCGACGTACTTCTCCGCGTCCGGGACGGGCAGCGCGCGGTCGCGCCACGCGCCGTTGGCGAGGACCACCGAGTGGAAGCCCCAGGCGTCGCAGAGCTCGCGCAGCGAGACGTCGCGCGAGACCCGGGTGCCGGGCACGAAGTGGACGTGGGGCTGTCCGAGCTTCTGGTCGATGGTCTCGTACTCCTTGGCGCGCAGCCCGACGTGCCAGCGGGGCAGCCCGTCCTCCACCTTCCCGTACGGGCGGGCGTTCTGCTCGAACACCACCGTCAGGATCCCCTGCTTGGCGAAGATGTCGGCGGCCTCGGCCCCGGCGGTGGCGCCGCCGATCACGGCGATTGCGAACGCTTCGTCGGACATCGCGGCGATTCTATCGAACCCGGATGCGGCGGCGCCGCGCAGACTTTGACAGCGCCCACCGCGCTGATACGCTCCGCGCCCGTGACTGGCGCCTCGCGCTCATCCCCCCGTGGGCGAGTCGCCGCCGTGTTCTTCGACTTCGGCGGCACGCTGTTCAGCTACCGCCGCGTCGGAGGCGGCACCGGGCGGCTGATCGGCGACGCCGCGGCGCGGCTCGGCGTCACGACCGACCCGCTGCGCATGGGCCTCGCCTACCGCGACGCCTCGCGCGACGCCTACCTCGCGCTGCAGGAGCAGCCGTACTACCTGCACCGCGACCTGTTCGCCGACACCTGGCGGCGCTTCGCGCTGGGGCTGGGAGCCGAGCCCGCCCTGGACTGGCTCGACTGGCTGATCGCGACCCAGCGACAGATCGTCACGGAGTCGTTCGAGCTGCGCGCGGACTGCGTCGCCACGCTGGAGCGGCTGCGGGCGGCCGGCCGCCACGTGGCCGTGGTGTCGAACATCGACGACGACTATCTGGACCCGATGATCGTCCGCGCCGGCCTCGGCGAGCTCCTGCACGACTGGACCAGCTCCGAGGAGGCCAGCTCGTGCAAGCCGCACCAGGCGATCTACCGCTACGCCTGCGCCAAGGCTGGGTGTGCGCCCGAACAGGTGCTGTTCGTCGGCGACTCACCGGAGCAGGACATCGCCGGAGCGCGGGCGGTGGGCATGACCACCGCGCTGCTGCGCGAGCCGGGCGCCGCACCGCCGGGAAGCGGGGTCGGCGAGGCGGGTCAGCCTCACCATGTGATCGCGGAGCTCGCCGAAGTGCTCCCGCTGGCACTCGAGTGACGCAAGTTTTTGTCGGAACTGCTCGACCTGTAGGGAGAGCGGGGATAACATGCGCCGCGACTCGCGCCGGGTTCGACGCGACTGCCGCGGCTCTTTCACTGGAGTGATCGAATCGATGCGTGCCTGGACCGTCCGCGAAGCCGCCGAGCTGTACGGCATTCCGTACTGGGGCGGCGACTACTTCTCCGTCAGTGCCGAAGGCGACATCCTGGTGCACCCGAATGGACCGGGCACCTCCACGGTGAACCTGCGCGCGGTGGTCGAGGAGCTGCGCGGACGCGGCCTGCGCACGCCGATGGTGATCCGCTTCTCCGACATCCTGGCGAGCCGCGTGCGCCACATCTCCGAGGCGTTCGCGCGCGCGATGCGCGACTACGACTACAAGGGTCGCTACCGCGGCGTGTACCCGATCAAGGTGAACCAGCAGAAGCAGGTGGTGGAGGAGCTCGTGAACTACGGGCGCCCCTATCACCTGGGTCTCGAGGTCGGCTCGAAGCCCGAGCTCCTGGTCGGGCTGGCGCTGCTGAACACGCCGGACGCGCTGATCATCTGCAACGGGTACAAGGACCGCGCCTACATGGAGCTGGCGCTGCTCGCGCAGCGGCTCGGGCGCTACGTGGTGATCGTGATCGACCGGCCCAACGAGCTCGACACGCTGATCAAGGCGAGCCGCGAGCTGGGCATCCGCCCGCACATCGGCCTGCGCGCGCGCCTGGCAGCGCGCGGCGCCGGCAAGTGGGCCGAGTCGTCCGGCGACCGCTCGAAGTTCGGGCTGTCGGCCGAGGAGCTGATGTCGGTGGTGAACCGGCTGCGCCACGACGACATGCTCGACTGCCTGGAGATGCTCCACTTCCACAACGGCTCGCAGATCACCGCGATCCGCTCGCACAAGGACGCCTTCCGCGAGGCCAGCCACATCTACACCGAGCTCCACGCGCTGGGCGCGCCGATGCGCCTGCTCGACGTCGGCGGCGGGCTGGGGATCGACTACGACGGCTCCCAGACCAACTTCCACTCCTCGATGAACTACACCACCCAGGAGTACGCCTACGACGTCGTCGCGGCGATCCGCGACATCTGCGACGAGAAGGGCATTCCGCACCCCGACATCGTCACCGAGGCGGGCCGCGCACTGGTGTCGCACGCGTCCGTGCTGATCTTCGACGTTCTGGGCGTGGACGGCGTGCGCACCGCGACCCAGCCGCAGGCGCCGGGCCCGGACGAGCCCAAGGTGATCCAGCAGCTGCACGAGGTCTGGAGCTCGATCACCAGCCGCAACGTGCTCGAGTCCTACAACGACGCGCTGCAGCTGAAGGAAGAGGCGACCACCGCGTTCTCGCTGGGCTACCTGGACCTGCAGACGCGCGCGCGCATGGAGGAGCTGTTCTGGGCCTGCTGCGAGAAGATCATGCGCATCGTGCGCGACCTCGAGTACGCCCCCGAGGACCTGCAGCGGCTGGAGCGGCAGCTCGGCGACACCTACTACGGCAACTTCTCGGTGTTCCAGTCGCTGCCCGACTCGTGGGCGATGAAACAGCTGTTCCCGGTGATCCCGATCCACCGGCTCGACGAAGCCCCGTCGCGCCGCGGCACCTTCGCCGACCTGACCTGCGACTCCGACGGCAAGGTGAACCAGTTCATCGACCTGCGCGACGTGAAGAGCGTGCTCGAGCTGCACGCTCCCAACGGCCGCCCCTACTACATGGGCGTGTTCCTGGTCGGCGCTTACCAGGAGACGCTGGGCGAGATGCACAACCTGTTCGGCGACACCGACGCGGCGCACGTGAAGGTCTACGAGGACGGCGGCTACACCGTCGAGCAGGTGGTCGAGGGCGATTCGGTGGAGCAGGTGGTCCAGTACCTGGGCTACGACCGACGGCAGCTGTCGGAGTCGGTGCGGCTCGCCGCCGAGGCCGCGATGCGCGAGGGCCGGCTCACGATCGAGGAGTCGGCGCTGCTGCGGCGCCGGTTCGAGCAGGGCATGAGCGGCTACACCTACCTCGAACAGGAAGCCTAGGTCGATGCAGATCCAGGGCGCGGGAGCGCTCGTGACCGGCGGCGCCTCCGGCCTGGGCGGCGCGACCGCGCGCGAGCTGGTCTCCGCGGGGGCGCGCATCGCGATCCTCGACCTGCCGCGCTCCAAGGGCGAGGAGTTCGCCAAGGAGCTCGGCCGCGGCTCGATCTTCTGCGCCTGCGACGTGACCAAGGCCGACCAGGTCCAGGCGGCGGTCGACCGCGCGGTCGCGGAGTTCGGCGCGCTGCGCATCGCGGTGAACTGCGCAGGGATCGGCTGGGCGCAGCGCACCGTCACCAAGGACGGCCCGCACGCGCTCGAGCCGTTCCAGAAGGTGCTCGAGGTGAACGTGATCGGCACGTTCAATGCGATCCGCTTCGAGGCCGACCGCATGAGCAAGAACCCGCCCGACGCCGACGGCGAGCGCGGCGTGATCGTGAACACCGCGTCGGTCGCGGCCTACGACGGACAGATCGGACAGATCGCCTACGCCGCGTCGAAGGGTGCGGTGGTGGGGATGACGCTGCCCGCGGCGCGCGACCTCTCCTCGCTCGGGATCCGCGTGGTCACCATCGCGCCGGGGCTGTTCGACACCCCGCTCCTGGCCGGGCTGCCCGAGCCCGCGCGCCAGGCACTGTCCGCGAACATCCCCTTCCCGCGGCGGCTCGGCCGCCCGGTCGAGTACGCGCACCTGGCGCGCTCGATCGTCGAGAACGGCATGCTGAACGGCGAGGTGATCCGCCTCGACGGCGCGCTGCGCATGCCGCCGAAAGGATGACCGGGCGCGCGCGATGACCCAGGCTGCGCTGCAGCGGCTCCGCAAGGCTGCGGACTCGGCGCAGCGGATGACCCGGCTCCTGCTCGACGATCCCCGTCAGCTCCGCTACTTGCGGCGCTGGTGGCCCGATCGCAGGGCCTCGGACTTCGTGGGCCGCCGCATCCCCTGGCTCACCTACGGCGCGGTGGATTGGCTGGGCACGGTGGTGGGGCCGGGCAGCCGGGTGTTCGAGTTCGGCAGTGGCGGCTCGAGCTGCTTCTTCCTGGACCGGGGCGCCGAGCTCACCAGCGTCGAACACGACGCGGACTGGCACGCGCGAATGCGCGCGGTGGTGCCGCAGTCCCCGGGCGCGCGGCTCCGCCTGGTCGAGCCGCGGCCGCTTTCGCCCGGCCAGAGCGACCGCAGCTACGTGTCCACGAAAGTCGACGGTGTCCCGCGCGACTACGAAGCCTACGCTCGCAGCATCGACTCGGAGCCGGACGAGTCGTTCGACCTCGTGCTGGTGGACGGCCGCGCGCGCGTCGCCTGCGTGCGCCACGCGCGCGCGAAGGTGCGGCTGGGCGGCTACCTGGTGCTCGACGACTCGGCGCGGCCCGAGTACGCGGCCGCGGCGCAGCTGCTCGCGGGCTGGCCCATTCGCCGCTTCGGCGGGCTGGGGCCCGGCAAGCGGCTCCCCGCGGAGACCGCCGCATGGCGGCGCCCGCCCGCGCCCGCACGCGCGTGAGACGAGACACAAGTCGCCTCCCGGGCGGGTCGTCTCAGAGGGAGACGAACCATGGAGGAGAGCGCGATGAAAGCGCGAATCGACACTCAGAAGATCGCGGCGACTCGGCTGGACGGCATGAGCGGGCTGAGAGCCCAGGTGGAGGGCAGCGGACTCGGGCCGAAGCTCGTGCACCTGATCCGCATGCGTGCGTCGCAGCTCAACGGCTGCGCCTACTGCCTGGACATGCACTGGAAGGACGCGCGCGCGGCCGGCGAGACGGAGCAGCGCCTCTACGGGCTCGATGCCTGCCGCGAGGCGCCTTACTACGACGAGCGGGAGCGCGCGGGGCTCGAGTGGACCGAGGCCGTGACGCGTGTGTCGGAAGGCCACGTGTGCGACGAGGTGTTCGAACGCGTCCACCCGCACTTCAGCGACGAGGAGCTGGCGGACCTGACGCTCGCGGTGGTCGAGATCAACGCCTGGAACCGGATCGCGATCAGCTTGCGCATGCCCGCGGGCAGCTACCAGCCGCGCGGCAGCATGCGCGTCAAAGGCGAGGCGCGGGCCGCGAGCTGAGCCCTGTCCCTGCCACGGCGCGCGGCTAGGATCACGCGCCGTGGCCATCGGCTTTGCGCGCAACGCGTCCTCGACCGCGCTGACGCAGGGCGTGCGGGGGGTGTTCGGGCTCGCGGCCGGCATCCTGATCACGCGCTGGCTCAGCGAGGCGGATCGCGGGCTCTACGCGGTCATCGCAACGCTGGGCGTGGTCGGCGACCAGCTCGGCCAGGTGGGCATGCGCTTCACCGTGATCTACCGCATGACCCGTCCGGGCGCCTCGCGGCCGCGCGCGGTCGGGGCGGCGGTCGAGCTGACGCTGGCTGCGTTCGCGGGGATCGCGCTGCTCTGCGTCGTGTTCGCGGATCCGTTGCGCGAACGCACGCTGCTCGGCGCGGCGCCGATCTTCCTGGGGCTGGCGCTGGCGCTGGCCGCGGCGGACTCGTTCGCGGGGCTCTCGGACGCGATCGCGCGCGGGATCGACCGCTTCGACCTGCGCAACGCGAACCAGCTCGCGATCCCGATCGTGACCCTCGCGGCCTCGGCGCTGGCGCTGCTGCAGCTGCAGACGGGCGTGCTGGGGGCGCTGGTCGCGACGGCGGTCGGGCGGCTGGCGTTGCTGGCGCTCTTCTTCGGACTCACGCTCCGCGCGTCCGGATTCGAGTGGACGCTCGACCGGCGGGAGCTGCGCGAGTCACTCGCGTTCGGCTGGAAGGGCTATCTGCAGACGTTGCTCGCCAAGGTGCACGAGCGCGCCGACGTCGTGATCATGGCGGTGCTGCAGCTCGACCCGGCGCAGATCGCGATCTACGCGGTCGGGGTCAGCGTGGTCGACCGGCTCCGCGTCGTGCCCGAGGCGATCAGCAGTGCGCTCCTGCCGACGCTCGCCACGATGCCGCCGGCGAAGACGGGCGACTACACCGCGCGCGTGACGCGGCACCTGGTGTTCTGGGTGGTGCTCTCCGCGGTCGCGCTCGCGCTCGCGGCGCCGCTGCTGGTGCCGCTGCTGTTCGGCGCGCGCTACACGCCGTCGGTCGTGCCGCTGTTCATCCTGCTGCCCGCGACCGGGATGCTGGCCGTGCGCTCGATCGTGTCGAACTACTTCGTCGCGATCGGGCGGCCCGGCTTCAACGCGGCGGTGCAGGCCTTCGCGGTGGCGGTGAACGTGGCGCTGAACTTCTGGGCGATCCCGCGCTGGGGGATCGTCGGCGCGGCCTGGACCAGCGTGCTCTCGTACAGCATCGAGGCAGGCGCCACCGTGCTCGCCTTCGAGCGCGCCACCAGCCGCGGCCTGCGCGACACGCTGTTGCTTCAGCGCAGCGATCTCGAGGACTACGCGGGCCGGGCGCGTCGTCTCCTCGGCGGCGCCTGAGCGTGGGAACGCTCCCGACGGAGATCCCATTCGTGGTGCTGGCCAGCGCGGTCTGGGACACCACCAACCCGGTGAACGCGCACCAGCTCGCGCGGCGGCTCGCGGCTGCCGGGCACCGCGTGCTGTTCGTCGATTCGAGCGGCCTGCGCGCACCCTCGGTGCTGGGCTCGTCTCACGACCGCAGGCGGGTGCTCGCGCGCATCCGCCGGGGGCTCGCCGGCGCGTGCCGGGTCGGGGCGAACCTGGAGGTGCTCTCGCCGCTCACGCTTCCCGCCGGCTGGCCCGAGCCGCTGCGCTCGCTGTCCGACACGCTGTACGCCGCGGCGGTGCGGCGCGCCGCGCGCGCGAGCGGGCTCGTGCGCCCAATCGCCTGGACCATGCTGCCCACGCAGCTCGGCGCCGCGAGAGCGCTCGCGCCGCGGCTGCTCGTCTACCACGCGGTCGACGACTACGCCGCGAACCCGGGCGTCGACTCCGCCTGGCTGCGGAGGCGCGAGACCGAGCTCTTGCAGGCGGCCGACCTGGTGTTCGCCGCGAGCCCGGTGACGGCGGCGCGGCTGCGCGAGCAGCGCCCGGACGTGGAGCTCCTGGCGAACGTCGCCGACGTGGAGCTGTTCTCGAGCGCCCTCTCCGGCGCGCTGCCCGAGCCCGCGAAGCTCGCGGGTCGACCGCGACCGCGCGCCGTCTACGTCGGCAACCTGGCCGCGTACCGCTTCGACTTCGCCGCCGTGCGAGCCGCGGCGCGCGCCCTTCCGCAGGTCGACTTCGCCCTGATCGGCCCGCTCGGGCTGGGCGATCCCCGAGATCCCGGCGACGCCTCTCGAGAGCTCGCTCATGAGCCGAACATCCTCTTCGTGGGGCCGCTGCCCCAGGCGGAGCTGCCGGCCTTCCTGTCGAGAAGCGACGTTGGCCTGCTTCCGCTGCTCGAGAATCTGCACACCGTTTCCGCGATGCCGCTCAAGCTCTGGGAGTACCTGGCGGCGGGGCTCGCGGTGGTGGCGCGCGACCTGCCGAACCTGCGCGGCGTGGCGGACGAGAGCGCAATCCGCCTCTACCGGGACGAAGCGTCGCTGGTGTCCGCGCTCGAGAAAGCGATCGCGCAGGCGGACCGGGGCCGCGCCGACCGCGCCGCGCTCGCCGCCGCACACGGCTGGCCGGCGCGCATCGCCGAGATCCGAAGGCGGCTGGGGGAGGCGCTTCTCTGAGTTTTTCCTGATAGTCTTCTCATCGTGGGGACCGAGCTGAAGTTCGCCTTCCTGGTCTATCTGGGACGATCGGGATCGACCTTCCTCTCCCGGCAGCTCGACGGCGCGTCGCGCGACCTGCTCGTCACCCCGGAGCTGAACTTCGTCGTCACCGCGGCGCGCACGGGCGACACGGTGATCCGCAGCCTGTCGCCGGACGGGCTGGTGCGCTTCGTGCGGCGCGATCTGCAGATCGCCAATCTGGGTCTTCCGGACGACGAGCTCGACGCACGGGTGCGCGCCTGCGCCGGTCGGGGCGTGCGCGAGCTGTGCGAGTCGCTGCTGCGCGCGCACGCCGCGGCGCGCGGCCGCGACCCGCGCGCGGTGGTGATCAAGAAGTCGGTGGCGCACCTCGCGGCGAGCGCGCTCGCCCGCGTCTTCCCCGAAGTGGTGTTCGTCCACGTCCGCCGCGACGGACGCGCGGTGGTGAACTCGCTGATCCACACCGAGAGCGTGTACGAACCGGGCCGCATGCTCGGCCGCGGCGATCCCGTCCACGCGGCACGGCTGTGGGTGAGGCAGCTGGAGAGCGTCGACCGCCTGGCGTTGCGCGAGCCGACGCGCGTGCTCGAGGTCGCCTACGAGCCCCTGGTGCGCGATCCCGCGGCCGCGGTCGACGGCCTGCGCCAGGCGCTGGCGGAGCGGCTCGGCGTGGAGCTGGGCGCCGCGCACTCCTCGCCCGACTTCGAGGTGCCGCAGCGCGAGCGGCCTGTACACAGATTGGTGTCTGGTCCCCCCGTCGCCCAGCGCACCGAGGGCTGGCGCGGCGAGCTGGGCCGCGACAACGGGATCGCGGTCGAGGCGATCACGCGCGAGTGGCTGTGGCGCTGCGGCTACGCGCCCCACTTCCTGCGCCACGCCAGCCGGATCGAGGTCGCGCGCGCGCGCCTGCGGCTCCACGCGAAGCACCTGTCGGTGACGCTCCGGCACCTCACCTGGCGCGGCGGAGTCGTGCTGCGGCTCCTGCTCAGCGACCGCGAGCTCGCCACCGCGCGCGTGCGCGAGGCGCTGTTCCAGCGCTTCGGCTAGCCGGACGCCGCGGCTCTGATTTCGTACACGAACGCCGCGTGGCGGCCGAGCGTCTCTTCGTGCCGGAGCTCGAGCGCGTCCGGCTCTGCGTGCGTGAGCTCGAGCAGCTCCGCGCGCTCGCGCGCGTCGACCACGACGAAGCGCACGCGGTCCCGGCGCAGGTAGGGGAGCAACAGCGCCGGGTGCGGCGCGCGGCGCAGATCGACGTAACGCGCTCCGGCGTAGTAGGCGACCCGCTGCTTCACCGAAGCCACCGCTTCGCCCGGACCGAGCGCGCCTTCGCTGCGGATCCACTCGGCCGCGCGGCGGTCCGGCAGCGCGTCTTCGCGCACTGGCCGCAGCGACTTGCCCAGCCCGAGCGCGGCGGCGAGCGCGAGTGGGAGCGCCAGACGCAGCGCCGGGCGGGGCGCCAGCGCGGGAACGCGTGCGAGCGCGCCCTCGATCACTCCCACGCCGAGTGCGGCATAGCCGAGCAAGAGCGATGCGGGGGGAAGCGCGTGGCGCCGGCTCAGATAGTTCACGCTCGCGGAGAGCGCGAACAGCACCGCGCCGTAGAGCAGGGCGTACGCGGCGAAGAAGCGGCCGCGCCGCCCGAGCCGACCCCGCGCGCCGTAGAGCCCGAGCAGCAGGAACAGCGCGCCTTCGGGCCGCAGCGCCCGCAGCGTCTGCACCACCAAGTCGACGGCGGCGCCCGTGAGCTTCGCGCTGCCGCGCGGGACCGGCACGTCGCGGAACGGGAGCACGCCCGGCGGCAGAGGGGTGAGCTCGGGATGCTCCGCCAGCAGCGGATCGAGGGGCTCGCCCGGGATCGGCGCGTGCGACGGCGGAGCGAGTCCGACGAGGCCGCGAAGCGACTTCTTGCCGGTGAGCTCGAGTCCGCCCGCATGGATCGAGCGGTAGGCGACGTACGGACCCATCAAGAGCGCTGCGCCCAGGCACAGCGGTGCGGCGAGGCGCAGCGCCTGTGACACCGAGAAGCGTCGCCGCGCGAGCTCCCAGCCGGCCAGGCCCACGCCCACCAGCACCGTGCCCGCCCCCTCGGGCCGCGCGAGATAGGCGACCCCGGAGACGAGCCCCGCCGCGAGCGCGCACGGCGCACTCTCGCGCAGCCAGGCGCGCGACAGCAGCGCGGCGCTGGCGATGAAGAGCGCGAGATAGAGGCCGTCGCTCTGCACGTCGGCGAGCTCGATCGCGCTGGCGTTCACCGCCAGCAGCACCGCCGCCACGAACGCGGAGCGCGGGCCGAAGCCCTGGCGGACCAGCGCGAACAGCGCGGCGACCGCGAGCGCCCCCGCGAGCACCGACACCCCCGCCGCCGCGCGTTCCCAGTCCGGGACCGCGGCATGCGCGAGGGCCACGGCGGCCGGGTAGAGCGGATGGAAGTTGTGATCCAGCACGGGGCGCCATTCCCTCGCCGCCGCGTGCTGCGCGAGCCGGATGAACTGCGGACCGTCGTTCATCATCACGGCGGTCTGGCGCCAGTGGAGCGCGAGCACCGCGAAGGTCGCGACCACGAGCGCGAGGAGTCCGAGCGCCTCGCGGCGGGTGACTTTTGCCGGCTCGTCCAGAAATCCCCTCGGCGGCGCAGGGTAGTGGACGCCCGTCACAGAAAGTAGGCTGCGCGGCGGCGAGATTGGATACGATCGCTCGCAGATGCAGCGCTCCATCTCGTACCGACCGCTGAAGGAGGGGAACGGCGCCGGAGAGGCTGCCGCGCGCGCGTTCGCCCGCGCGGCGATCTTCGAGCGGGTGTGGCTTCACGCCGCGCTGGAGCTGCCGGTGCTGCGCGCGCGCGCCGAGCCGATCGCCGCGTTCCACGGCGAGCGGCTCGTGGGACTGGGCGCGGCGCTGGCCGGACTGTTTCCCTTCCGCGTGGCCGCGATCGACGCGGTGCTGCCGGGCGTCGCCGCCGGGCTGCTCGAGCGCTTCGAGCCCCCGTTCGTGTGTCACGCACCGGTGCGGCTCGCGCGCGAGCTCGCGCGCGCGGGCGGGCGGCTGATCCGGCGCGAGCGGCAGATGGTGCGCTTCCAGCCGCCCCAGCAGCGCCGCGGAATCGACCCGCAGATCGAGCGGCTCAACGACGCGGACGAGCTGGTGCGCTTCTGCGGGCCCGCGTTCGCGCCGCTCGAGCTCGAGCTCGCACCCTTCCTCGGCCTGCGCGACGCCTTCGGCGAGCTCTGCGCCGTCGCGGGCGCGCGCTTCGTGACCGAGCGGGTCGCGCAGATCGGCCACCTCGACACGCGCGACGACTGCCGCCGCCAGGGCCATGCGCGCTCCCTCGCCGGCGCGCTGGCCTGCGCGCTGGAGAGCCCCGAGCGGCGCGTGCTGGTCCACGTCGCCGAGAGCGCGCTGGGGAGCGAGCGCCTGTTCGGTGCGCTGGGCTTCCGCGGCGCGCACGACTTCGCCGTGTTCGCGCGCTAGGCTCCGCCCCGCAATGCACGAGGGCAGCCGGCGGGCGATCGTCGCCGCGTTCGCGGCGAACCTGGGCATCGCGCTGGCGAAGTTCGTCGCGTTCCTGTTCACCGGCGCCGCGTCGATGCTGGCCGAGTCGGTGCACTCGGTCGCCGACACGGGGAACCAGGCGCTGCTCTTCCTCGGCAGCGCGCGCGCGCGGCGCGCGCCCACCGCGGAGCACCCGTTCGGCTTCGGCCGCGAGCGCTACTTCTGGGCGTTCGTGGTGGCGCTGGTGCTGTTCAGCGTCGGCTCGCTGTTCGCGATCCGCGAAGGGCTGGTGAAGATCCTGCACCCGCACGAGCTGGAGAGCCCGGGCTGGGCGATCGCCGTCCTGGGCGTGTCGATCGTGCTGGAGACGATCTCGCTGGTCACCGCGCGGCGCGAGGCCGATCGGCTGCGCCGCGGCGAGTCGTGGATCGAGTTCATCCGCCACACCAAGAGCCCCGAGCTGCCGGTCGTGCTGCTCGAGGACGTGGGAGCGCTCGCGGGGCTGGTGTTCGCCTTCGTCGGCATCGGGCTGGCGATCGCGACTGGCGACGCGCGCTTCGACGCGGCGGGCTCGATCGCGATCGGCGTGCTCCTGGGCGTGATCGCCGTGGTGCTCGCCGCCGAGATGAAGAGCCTGCTGATCGGCGAGGCGGCCTCGCCGCGCGACGTGGCGCGGATCCGCGCCGCGATGGAGTCCGCGCCGCACGTCGGGCGCGTGATCCACCTGCGCACGCTCCACCTGGGCCCCGACGACCTGCTCGTCGCGAGCAAGGTCGCCTTCGATCCGGAGCTCGATTTCGCCGCACTGGCGAAGGTGATCGACGAGACCGAGCGGCGCGTGCGCGCCGTCGTGCCGGCGGCGCGGCTGATCTTCCTCGAGCCCGACGTCGACCGCGGGCCGGAGCTGGCTCGGAGCGAAGTCACTCCTTCCAGTTGAGCAGCTCCTTCAGTGTCTGCTGGTCGAACTTGTACTTGAAGGTCACGAACGGGCCCTGGGTGGTCCAGTCGGACTTCGAGAAGTCACTGTCCTTGTAGCCGCCGAAGTTGTAGCCGGCGGTGACCCACAGGTTCTTCATCATGATGTAGCCGATCGACGCGCTGTACAGCTGCTGCGCCGTTCCGTCGGACCACGAGTGCCGCAGCGCCGCTCGCGCGCCGATGTCGAAGCCGCCCCACAGGTCGTGCCGCAGCTCGACGCCGGCGACGTCGGTGTACCCGGCGAGGTCGGCGCTGTCGATGTTCTCGAGCAGGTACTTGGAGCCGTACTGGAACGACAGCTGGGTGGCGCGGTCGAGCTTGATGTTCAGGTTCATGTTGTTGACGATGCGGTGGGACGTGCTCGAGAACACGTCGCCGCTCAGCAGCTCGCGGTCGTACTCGAGTGAGTCGAGCCAGATGAGCGGGCTGCCGACGGGCCGGTACACGCCCGAGAGCCGCAGCTGTCCCAGCGACTGGACGCCGTAGAGCGACGAGAGCGCGCTCGAGCTGCCGCTGCTGAGCGGCGGCGTGGTGGCCGGGGCGGGCGAGTCGAACGTGGTCGAATAGGTCGGCGTGGTGCCGAGCGGCTGCGCCGTGCCGTTCAAGCCGAAGAACTGCGCGCGCAGCGCGACGCCGACGCCGTCGCCGAGCTGGCGGAACGCGCCGCCGGTCACGCCCCACTTGTCCGCCGAGCTGCCCTGGCGCGTCTCGACGCGCAGGTTCGCCGCCCACAGGTCCTGGGTGTAGCTGGTGCCGACCGACACCGAGGTGAAGCTGTCGCCGCCCGGATCGCCGGTGAGGCCGCTCGACACCGGCTGCTTGTCCGCGAACGGCGAGATCTGCTCCGCAGGGATGTTGCCGCCCTTGAGCGTGATCGAGTTGTCGACGCCCACGTCGAAGCTCCACGCGTCGGTGAGCCGGAAGCTCTGCATCGCGCCGAGCGAGGTGAACAGCCGCTGCGCATCCTGCTGCTGCTGCTGGCCGAGCGCCGCGGTGAACTGGCTGCCCTGCCAGGGGCTGGTCTTGAAGCCCACGCGGGTCGAGGTGGTGCTGCGGGTGCCGAGCGCCAGCTCCTCCTCGGAGAACAGCGTGAGCTGCGGCAGGAGCTGGTAGTCCGCGCCGATCAGGAAGCGCGTCGGGAAGTCGAGGCTGGCGTTGCCGCCGACGTCGACCTCGCTGTCGGCGCGCAGGCGCAGCCGGTTCTGGAGCGTCATCCAGCTGACCCCGCCGAGCAACTGCGGCGCGCTCTCCACGCTGCCGTCCTGCAGGGTGTCCTGCGCCCAGCGGAAGCCCTCGTAGCCGGCGATCGGGCCCTGCTTCTGGTCGGAGCGAGCCTCGACTACGTCGCGCGTGGCGGCGGACTGGAGGTCGAGCTCGCGGAACGCCTGGCCCGAGAAGCGCAGGCTGTCGCTCCAGATGTAGTGGGCGTCGAGGCCGTACTTCTCCGTCGCGGTCTCGCTCGCGGCCTGCTGGCCGATGCCGAAGCCGGCCTGCTGCTCACGGAAGTAGGCGCGCGTGTCGAGCGCGCCGTCGCGCCGCGTGACCTCCGCCAGCCAGGCGCCGCCCATCGCGTCCGCGTTCGGGTCGAGCAGCGCCGAGTGCGTGCTCGCGTACTCCGCGCGGATGCGCGTCGCGTCGTCGAGGTCGACGCGCACGTCGGTGCCGTAGAGGCTCGAGGTGCGGCCCTCGGTGCCCTCGTGCAGCAGCGTCGAGCCGACCTCGACCTTGTCGTCGAAGAGCTTCACCGCCCCGCGGCCGCCGCCCGACATCTTCTGCTTGGACGAATCGTCCGATTCGTACTCGACCACGATGAACAGCGGGTTGAAGCCGTCGCCGTGGCTCGGGATCGGCTGCTTGAAGAAGATCGTGCCCATCTGGTAGTCGATGTTGTAGTCGACGTAGCGCGCCTGCGGCGTCGAGTTGAGCACGTCCTCGGAGTGGAAGCGGTCGCGCACCTCGAGCGTGACCTTCTCGCTGTTCACCACGATCGAGCGGCGCGACAGCTGGTACAGCCCCGAGGTGCCGTCGCCGCGGATCTCGTCGCGCACGAACGCCTGGTTGGTGTCGGTGCCGAAGCCCGAGAAGGTGAAGTGCTCGCCCTCATACTCGCTGTGCAGGCCGTTCAGGCTGCGGTTGTAGCGCGAGAGCTCGGTGGTGGTGAGCCCGGTGGTGTAGTCGCCGAACAGCGCGTAGAACTGCTTGCGCTCGACCTTGAAGTAGAGCGGCCGCTGGCTCGGCGCCTCGAAGCCGTTCTGGGCCGAGTCGCCGTACAGCGTGTAGTACTGGTTCGGGTCGATGCCGCCCTCGAGCGCGCGCCGCATCAGGTCTTGCGACGACTCGCTCTTCTCGCGCTGCGAGTCGTAGGCGGCGGTGACCAGCCACTCGCCCTTCACGGTGCCCTTGGCGAACAGGCTGGTGCCGTTGTCGAGCGAGAACCCGTCCTGGGGGGCGCCGTTGGCGAGGCCCTGCATGTGCGCGGCGACGTCCTGGTGCGCGACCGTCCCGCCGGTGAGTCCGACCACCACCCAGTCGCGGGCCTCCGCCTCGAGCCAGGGGTTCAGCGTCTTCTTGTGCTCGCCCGCGAGCACGAAACGGAAGGTGGTCTTGCCCGAACGCGTGGTGGGCTCGAGCCGGATCAGCGCGATGCCGTCCCTCCCGATCTGGTACGAGGCGCGCTCGGCGGGCAGGCCGGCCTGGCGGCGCAGCTCGCGCACGCTCGGGTCGAGCTTCCACTGGTAGGGCGGGTCGAGCTCGAAGTTGCCGACCACGCCCTCGCGCACGGGCTTGTGGTCCTTGTCGAAGAAGCGCACCGCGACCACCGGCGTGGTCTTGCCGTCCGCGACCAGGATCGACTCCTCCGGCACCAGCTCGGCTTCGAACGGCGAGCCCGAGAAGTGGACCATGCGCTCGAGCGTCGCGATCACGTTGCCGTCCGCGTCGAGCTCCTTCGCGACGAAGCGGTTGTCGCCGTCGACCAGGTTCACGCCGCGCCAGCGCGACAGCGAGACGGTCTTGTCGCCGTTCTGGAAGGTCCCTTCGAAGTTGAAGCGCGAGACCTCCTGGTCGTTCTGCAGCAGCTGGATCTTGGTGTCGGGCTGGTGTTTGATCGCGATGTGCACGCTGGCGATCGGCGGCGCGAAGCCCTCTTCGGGCGAGAGCCACTCGAAGCCGGGCTTCGCCTGCTCGAGCCACGTCTTGTTGTACACGCCGGGCTTGGGCGGCTCCTCGGGCGGCGGCGTCTCTGCCGTCTTCCAGCTCTCGCCGGGGCGCAGGCCCAGCGTCTCGACGACCTGGATGCCGCTGCCGGCGCTCGAGTCACCCTGCAGCTTGTTCAGCGCGACCGGGGTTTTGGCGGCCGGGTCGTTGGGCGTCTCGAACAGCAGGACCGAGCGGGTGTCGAGGTCGGCCACGGACTTCCCGGTCTCGTGCGCGTCGAGCGTCAGCGCCATCGACCAGTCGGCCGGCGTCTCGTCGCCGAGCAGGCGGAAGGTGAGCGCGTTGCCGTCGATCTGCGGGTCCGGAAGCGGGTCGCTGCCGTTCTTCGCGCTGCCGGGCACGTACTCGACGCCGTCGGGCAGCATCAGCACTGCGCGCGCGTTGCGCACGGGCACGCCGGTGCCGTTCAGCGCGAGCTGGTAGTGGATGACCGTGCCCTCGCGCTGGCTCTCCAGCCGCTGGTTCACCGCGCCCTGCGCCTGGGGCTTGAGCTGCACGCGGAAGTCGTTGCGCCACAGTGTGCCGCCCTGCAGGTCGGCGAACTGCGAGAACGGCCGCCCCGCGAACAGATGGCCTTCCTCGCCGGGGCACGGCAGCGGCTGGTACCACTTGGGCAGCGTGTCGAGGTCGAGCTGCACCACGTGGGTACCGGGGCGCACGCCCTCGAAGTGGTAGAAGCCGTTCTCGTCGGTCACCGAGTAGCTGCCGTCCTCGAGGTACACGCGCGCGCCCGGCACTGCGTCGCCGCCGAAGTTCGAGTCGTCGCACTTGCCCTTGGAGACGCGGCCGAGGATGTACGCCTTCGAGCCGAGCAGCTGCTCGTCGACGCGCACCACCGCGATCGCGCTGGCGGTCTTGGTGCCGCCGATCGCCTGCGCGGTGGCCTTGGTGCGCGTGGGTCCGGCGGCGGTGCCGGTCAGCACGCCGACGGTGAAGCGGATGTGCGTGACCACCGGGACCGCGGTCGCGGGCAGGGTCCAGCTCAGTGTTCGGCCGTCGGCGGAGACCACCGGGTCGGGCTGCGCGGCGTTGTCGATGCGCACGCTGCCGGGCGTGAAGCGGAAGCCGTGCGGCAGCCCCACCGGGACCGCGACGCCGCCGGGCGCCGCGCCGGAGCCGGGGTTCGCGACGGTCACGTCGAACTGCAGGTGGTCGCCGACCGACACCAGGTCGCGGCTGGCGCGGATCGCGATGAAGCCGGAGCTGGTGGTGAGGTCGAGCGGGACGTCGACCGTGAAGGTCGGGCCCGCGACCACGGTGAAGGCGGCGCCGCGCGAGCCGGGGCCGAGTTGGAACGGTGCGCCCGGGAGCGTCTGCAAGCCAGCGTCGGGGACGCTCGACGGGAAGAAGTAGCCCTCGGGCGGAGTCACCTTCAGGTGGTAGGTGCCCGCGGGCACCACCGGGAAGCGGTACGCGCCCTTCGGGAAGGTGTAGACGGTGCCGCCGCCGTCGGTGACCGTGCCGCCGCTGGTCAGCGTGGCGGGGAAGGAGCTCGTGCCGTCGTCGCCCTTGATGCCGGTCGCGGGCAGGCCGGTGGCGTCGTCGATCAGGGTAACGATGGCGCCGTCGACGGCGTCGCCGTTCGAGGAGTCGAACACGCGGCTCACCGCGTCGATCAGCGCGCTCGCGTTCGACTTGTCGGCGGCGTCGGTGGGGTCGACGTAGTTCGCGGTGACGCTCTGACCGGCGGGCGCCGCGAGCACGCAGTCGTGCGCCGGCGCGGGCGGCGCGGACGAGGGGATGTAGCCGACGAACACCCCGGTCGAGACGCCGGTCTCCTGCAGCTGGATCTGCTCGGTGTCGCCCACGGTCGGCGCGGCGAGCGTCACCACGATGTTGTCGATCGCCGCCGGATTCAGGTTCTGGTCCGCGTCGGTGACGCGCACGAAGACCGGCTCGCCCGTGTGGTAGTTGCCGGTCGGGACCAGCGGGACGGAGCCGAGCGCAATGGCGCCGCCGCCGAAGGCCGTGGGCGGCGGAAGCGGGTTGAACGCGATGCCATTGAAGCAGCTCGTCGGGCTGACGCTGTAGTTCGTGGCCCCGGCCGCACCCAGCGCGTAGCGCATGAACTGGATGGTCGAAGCGGTGCCGAACGCGACCGTGGTGATCACGAGCGTGTTCGAGTTGCGGGTGATCCCGGTGGTGGTGCCGATGTCGTAGTGCGCCGTCGCGGTGTTGGGGATCGCCGTCCCGGGCGGCGTCGCGGCCCGCGCGACCGGGGCGAACGCCAGGGCGACGAGCGCCAGAGACGCCAGCGCCTCGCGGAACCGGCTGCGCCGGGGATCTCCCGACGCAGCCGGTTCGTTGAGGCACAACGTGCGGGCCGCGCGATCGCGGCCCGGGGAGCTCCCACTCCTTGTGCGCGCGCACACCGCTCCCGTCGCACCGGTCGCAAGACCGGCGCGCGAGCGCAGCAGGCGCCGCAGCGTCGAGAAGGGGGGGCTCACTGCGGACTCGAGGCGCTAGTTCACGGCGACCCGGAACTTGATCGTCGACGACGCGCCGGGCGCGAGCGACGGGATCGTCACCGTCACGGTGTTGGCCGCGAAGGACCCCTGATCCCCGTCTGCCGCGTTCGTCTGCGCGACGCCGTCAACCTGGATGCCCTGACCTGCACCGTAGGTGTTGGCCTGGAACGTCACGTTGGCGGGCATGGCGTCCGTCACCGTGATGGTCGTCGCCGGGACCGCGGCACCGGCCACGTTCGTGACCACCACCTGGTACTCGGAGATCGCACCGGGGATGTGCTTCGGGTTGGTGGTGCCGTTGATCGGGTCGCTGATGATCGTCTCGGTCTTGGCGACTGTGACGTTGGCGCTCTGGACCTTGAACGCGCCCGTCGCCGAGAAGGCGGCGTCGCGCGCAGCGTCGGTCGCGCCGGCACCGTCACCGAACACCGTCTGCACCGTGGCCGCGACGTCGGCGCCCGCGCTCTGGGTGAGCGCGCCGCCGCCGTTCGCGGTGGTCTCGTGGGCGGTGGCGGTGATCGTCAGCGCAGCGATGCTGCCGTTCGCCTGGCCGCCCGGGATGGTCGACACGATGAAGACCTTGATCGACGCGTCGGCAGCGAGGGTGTCCACCACGGTCGCCGTGTCGGTCGCGGGCTCGTACGTGCCGTTGGCGTTGGCGTCGACGAAGACCGCGATGGTGGTCGGATTGAAGTTGTCCGTGCCACCGTACGGGTCCGTCGGGTTGTTGGCCCCCGCCAGCACGAAGTTCAGCGGGGCGTTGCTGGTGTTGGTCAGCGTGAACGGAATGGCGTTGTTCGCCGTACCCGGAGTCACGTTCACGTACGTGCCCGGTGCGGTGACCGTGAGGTTGATCAAGCGATCGACCACGAAGTCCGCCGAAGCGCTGGTGATGGCCGGCTGGGCCACCGCGTTCACGCTGTAGTTGACCGTCGCCGTGTTCGAGATCGTGACGCCGGCGGCCGTTCCGGCTGCGTGCGCAACGCCTGCCATGCCTGCGACCAGCATGGCGGTGGCGAGCGAGCTCGCCACCCATTTCTGCATGTGCCTCAACATTTCTGCCTACTCCTACTCGTGTTACTGACTCGACACTTCAGCGCGTGTCATGCGCTTCCCCTTTCTTGGGGGGGGAACTCTGGTTTTCGTCACTCCACGCGCGCGCGGAACTGGACCACGCGCGACTCGCCCGGAGCGAGCGGCTTCTCGAACTGCCAGCGGATGTGCGTGAAGTCGGTGGCACTGGCGGCACGCGTCATGCCGTCCTTGCCGCGCACCTGCAGCTTCTCCTTGGCCGCGAAGGTCTTGCCGCCGTCGACGGAGTACGTGACGCGCGCGCCCTCGCTGCTGGCGGAGCCGTCGACGTAGTCCATGTGTTCGGGGATCGGGTCGGTGACCACCACGTCGGTGGCGGGCTTGCTGCCGGTGTTGGAGGCGCTGATCGTGTAGATGACCGCGCCGCCCGGAGCGACCTTCCTGGCCGGCTCGCGCTTGACCTGATCGGTGTCGTCGACCTTGGTCTCGACCTCGGCGATCGTCTTGACGACGATCGACGAGTCGCTTCCAGTCGCGGCGCGCACCGGCCAAGCCGGTGCCAGCAGCAACAGACTCAGAACGAGTGACTTCTTCACGTTTGTGACCCTCCTAGTTGATCGTGACTGCGAAAGTGATGGTTTGCGGGAGCGATCCGCCCGCCACGCTGCCGAGCGCGACGGTGACCTGGTTCGGCGTGGTCCCGCCGACGTCGCCGGCATCCGCGTCCGCGGCGTCGCTGAGCGCAGCGCCGTTCAAGTGCAGCGAGCTCGCGACGTAGCTGGTCGAAGGCGGCAGCGGGTCGGTGATCACCAGGTTCGCGACCGAGCCGGTGCCCGCGACGCTGACCGTGAGCGTGTAGGTGATCGTCGCGCCGGGGGAGGGCGTGGTGCCGCCGCCGAGGTCGGCGACGGTCGCGGACTTCACCACCGAGACGGCCAGATTGGTGACCAGGTAGCCGCCCAGCGAGGTGCTCTTCCCGCCGCTGGCGCCGATCACCGCGTCGCCGCCGCCGACGCCGCCGCCGGCGATGATCGTGCCGGTGCCGGTGCCCTTGGTCGAAGTCGCGGTGAGCGAGGCGTCGCCCAGGTTCCCGTTCGCGAGCGCCGAGGGGACGTCGCAGAGCGCGAACACCCAGCGCGAGCCGTCCGCCGGGATCACCGGGTCGTTCACGCCCGGCTGGTACGGCGGATCGACGCCGGGCTCGTACACGGTCGTCGCGTTGCTGTCGAGGAACAGCCGCGGGTTGGTGGGATCGAACTGGTCGCCGGCGAGCGCGGCGTTCAGCAGCAGCGAGAACTTCTCGCTGCCGTTTCCGGTATTGCTGACCATGAACGCGAGCAGCCGGTTCGTATCGGGGGAGCTGACCGAGACCGGACTCACGCTCTGCAGCGTGACCACGACGTTGACGATTTCGTCGACCACGAACGTAGTCGTTGCGCTTGCGCTGAAACTCCCGCTGCCGCCGACCGAATAGGTCGCGGTCGCCGTATTCGCGACGGGAGTGCCCGCGGGCGTTCCTACGGCCCACGCGTGAGACGCTGTGAGCAGGAACACAACGAGCCACGCGCCGCGCGCGCAGCCACTCCGCGGATCGGCAAGGACCCTCGGCAAACGCACTCCCCCGGGGGCAATCCCCCCGCGATACCAACGCTTCGGCGGAATCCGGAACGGGGTTGATGAGAGAGGGCGATGCGCAGGGCGCGTGCGTTTGTCGCGCTAGCTTCCGGTCCCGACAGCGATTCCGTTCCGACTGGATCTCGAGGACACGATGGTTCCAACGAGAGATGCATACGGCAGAAGCGGACATGCACGACCGCGAGTGCGACTCACTCGCCTGGCGGGGGTGTCCACAAGAAGCGCCGTCGAAGCCGCGTGGCGGTTGGCGGAGTCGTCGGCGGTTGGCGCACTGCTCGCCGTGGCGCCGGCGGGCGAAGCGGCGCTCCTGGGCGCGTTCCAGGAGCCGGGCCGCTCCGGCGCCCGCGAGGAGGTGCGCGGCCCCTGCGGCGGTCGCTCCGCGTTCGCGGGCGAGGGTGTCGTGCTGTGGTGGGCGCTGGTGGCCGAGCCGTCCGAGTGGGGGATCGAGGCCGGGCTGTCGGGTCCGCGCTGCCTGAACCGGCTGGTGCGCGGCGCGCTCGCGGGTCTGACACAGATCGGTGTCAGACCGAGCTACCCGGGCCGCGACTTCGTCGCCGCTGCGGGCAGGCGCGTGGCACAGCTCTCGCTCGGCCGCGGCGCCGGCGGCGGGCTCTTGTTCCAGGCCGTCGTCGCTGCGACGCGCCCGTTCGCCACCGCGGAGCCGGCTCCCGAGTACCCTGGCTTGCCGGCGCTGCCGCCGGCGGGCGCGCTGGGAATCGAGCCGCAGGCCGTATGCAGCGCGCTCTCGGCCGGCTTCGCGGAGCAGTTCGCGCTCGAGCTCGCGCCCGCGGAGCCTTCCGCCGACGAGCTCCGCGCGCTCGCTGCGACTCCGCTGCCGGCGCTCGACGACCCCGAGCTCGCCGGGCTCCGCGCGGGCGGGTTCGTCGCGACGCCGATCGGCCGCCTCGCCGCCCACGTCGCTCTGCGCGACGACGGGTCGCTCGATCGAGTCCGGCTGCGCGGCGACTGGATCGCCGCCCGGGAGCCGCTGCGCGCTCTCGAGCGATCACTCGCGGGCCGCCGGGCGGACGACCCGGCGCTGCGCGAGCTCTGTGCGCGCTGGCTCGCCGCGCCGGAGAGCGGAGTCGTCGGGCTCACCGATCCGGGCGCGCTGGTCGAGGCGCTCGAGCGGAGCGCGCGGGCCGCCCGCTAGCGGTCGTCCACGCAGTGGCGCGCGCGCATCAGGCACGGGCCGTCGGCGCGCTGGCCGACGTCGTCGGTGCCGCTCGCGGTCACCTTGGTCACGCCACCCTTCTCGAGCTCGAAGCGCAGCTCACAGAACGCCTTCTCGTCGAGCTCGCGCGGGAAGCCGAGCGGGTCATAGCCGCCGCCTGCATCCTGCCTGCCGATCACGATTCCGCCGACGCCGCCGCTGCCGACGTGCGCGGTGCCGGCGCGGTCGCGCTCGAGCACCCACCGGTAGGTCAGGAACTCCACCTCGTCTTCGCGGTCGAAGTCGGTCGGCACGCCCAGACACTGGCGCAGCTCGCGGCCGGTCAGGCCGATCATCTTCGCGCGCGTCTCGTCCACGGCGTGCTGATAGCTGCCCGCGCAGCCGCACAGCGCGAGTGCGCCGGCGCAGAGGCTCGCCAGGGTGCGGAGCCGGGAGGCCGTCATCGCTCTTGTATCGGCAGGAGACGCCGGTGAAAGCAGCGCCCTCCCGCGGCGAGTACAATCGACCCATGCGAGACATCCACCGCATCCGCTACGACGGAGCGATCGACGCCGACGGGCACATCCTCGAGCCGCCCGACCTGTGGGAGCGCTACCTGGAGCCCGCGTACCGCGACCGCGCGCTGCGCATCCGGGTCGACGACGAGGGTCTCGAGTATCTGGAGATCGGCGGCCGCGCGTCGCTGCTCGCGCGCCGCGGCTTCCCCGGAACGCTCGGCGCGATGGGGAAGATGCACGTCGAAGACGTGCGCCCCAGCCCCGAGCGGACCTATCTCGCCGGTGCGCCGCACGGCTCGATGGACATGAAGGAGCGGCTCGAGCGGCTCGACGCCGAGAACCTCGACGCTGCCGTGCTCTATCCCACGATCGGCATCCTGTGGGAGGCCGAGCTCGAGGACGCCGAGCTCTCGCTCGCCTACTGCCGCGCCTACAACCGCTGGATCGCCGACTTCTGCCGCGACTCGCGCGGCCGGCTGGTGCCGATCGCGCACCTCGCGCTGGGGGATCCCGCCGGTGCCGCGCGCGAGCTCGAGCGCGCGGTGCGCGACGGCTGCCGCGGCGCCTTCGTGGTGCCGTTCACCTGGAGCCGCCTGCCCCACGGCCATCCGGAGCACGATCCGCTGTTCGCCGCGGCGCAGGACCTCGGCGTGCCGCTGGCGCTCCACCCGTCGTTCGAGCCCCCCGCGATCGCACCCACGCGTTTCCGCGAGATGCGCAAGACGCGGCTGCTCGCGAGCGTCACCGCCGCCGACGGCGTGCGCCACGCCTTCACCACGCTGTTCGACTACGGCGTGTTCGACCGCTTCCCGAAGCTGCGGATCGTCGTGCTCGAGAGCGGCGCGGGCTGGATCGGCTACTGGCTCGACCGGCTCGACGCGGTCTACGAAGCGACCTTCATCGGCGAGCGCGTGCCGCTCGCCGAGAAGCCGAGTCACTACTTCAAGTCGCGATGCTTCATCTCCGCCGATCCCGACGAGCGCACCATCCCCGCGCTCGCCGACCGGCTCGGCGCCGACCGCTTCTTCTGGGCCAGCGATTTCCCGCACGCCGACCACACCGCCAACTACATGGAAGAGGTCGAGGAGCTCGCGGGCCTGCTGAAGCCGGATCAGCGCAGCCGCTTCCTGGGCGAGAACGCGCGGGAGCTGTACCAGGTCCGTCTCGACTGATCCTCTTAAAACGTAGGACCGCAAGCGAGCGCGGAAGCGCGAGCGCGCAGCGAGGCGAAGCCGAGCGAAGAGCGGGTGGCGCGGCGTCGCCGCGCCGGGCCCCGCTAAGACTAGAAACCCAGCTGGAGCTTCGCGGCCTCCGTCATCATCGACGGATTCCAGGGCGGCTCCCAGGTGAGCTCGACGTCGACGTGGGCGACGCCGGGGACCGCGCGCAGCTTCTGCTCGACTTCGGGCGGCAGGCTCTCCGCGACTGGGCACATCGGCGAGGTCAACGTCATGCGCACCTTCACGTGGTTCTCCTCGTCCACCTCCACGGCGTACACCAGCCCGAGCTCGTAGATGTTCACCGGGATCTCCGGGTCGTAGACGCTGCGCAGCACCTCGATCACGGCATCGCGGATGGCGGGCACGTCGCTCATCGAGTCACTCCGTCGAGACCGGCTCGGTCGCGCCGGCCAGCGCTGCCTCGAGCGTGTGCCAGGCGAGGCTCGCGCACTTCACGCGGGTGGGGAACTCGCGCACGCCCGCGAGCGCCGCGAGCTTTCCCAGGCCGGCCGCCGCTTCCTCGTCGCCGGCCACGGAGGTGACCGCGCGGTGGAAGCGCGTGAACAGCTCGTGCGCCTCGGCGGTGGTCTTGCCCTTCACCGCCTCGGTCAGGAGCGACGCCGAGGCGGTCGAGATGGCGCAGCCCTTGCCGGCGAAGCGCGCGTCGCGCACGCGGTCAGCGTCGACCTCGAGCATGAGCACGAGCTGGTCGCCGCAGAGCGGATTGCGCCCACTGGCGCAGTGCGTGGGGTGCGGCAGCGCCCCGAAGTTCCGCGGGTGCTTGGTGTGGTCCAGGATCACCTCCTGGTAGAGGTCTCGCAGGTCGGACATCAGCCGAAGATCTCCAGCACCCGGCGCACGCCCGCCGCGAGGCGGTCGACGTCGGTGCGCGTGTTGTGCACCGCGAACGACGCGCGCGCGGTGGCGGGCACGTCGAAGTGCTCCATCACCGGCTGCGCGCAGTGGTGCCCCGCGCGGATCGCCACGCCCTCGCCGTCGAGGATCGTGCCGACGTCGTGGGCGTGGACGTCGCCGACCACGAACGAGATCACGCCCGCGCGCTCGCGGGGCGTTCCGATCAGGCGCACGCCCGGGATCTCGCCGAGGCGCTGGGTCGCATAGGCCACCAGCTCCGACTCGTGCGCGTGCACCGCGGTGAGGTCGAGCGCGCGCAGCCAGTCGATCGCGGCGTGCAGGCCCACCGCGCCCGCGATGTCCGGCGTGCCGGCCTCGAAGCGTTCGGGCGGGCGCGCGAACTCGGTCTTGGCGAAGGTCACGTTCAGGATCATCGAGCCGCCGCCCTGCCAGGGCTCGGTCGCCTCGAGCACCTCGCGCCGGCCGTAGAGCGCACCGATCCCGGTCGGCCCGTACATCTTGTGACCCGAGAACGCGTAGAAGTCACAACCCAACGCACGCACGTCGACCGGCATGTGCGGCACGCCCTGCGCGCCGTCGACCACGACCAGCGCACCGCTCCGCCGCGCCAGCGCGGCGAGCTCGGCGACCGGGTTCACGGTGCCCAGCGCGTTGGAGACGTGCGCCAGCGCGACCACGCGCGTGCGCGGCGAGAGGCGCCGCGCGTACTCGCCCACGATCACGTCGCCGTTCGCGTCGATCGGCGCGACGACCAGCGTCGCGCCGGTCTGCCCGCACACCATCTGCCACGGCACCAGGTTCGAGTGGTGCTCGAGCTCGGTCACCAGCACCTCGTCGCCGGGGCCGAGCCGCGGCCGCGCCCACGCCTGCGCGACCAGATTCAAGCCCTCGGTGGTGCCGCGCACGAACACGATCTCGCGCGCCGACTCGGCGCCGATGAAGCCGCGCACCGCCTCGCGGGCGGCCTCGTAGGCGCTGGTCGCCTCCTCGCCCAGCGTGTGCACGCCGCGGTGCACGTTCGCGTGCGAGGTCTCGTAGTAGCGCGACACCGCGTCGATCACGGCCGCCGGCTTCTGGCTCGACGCCGCGCTGTCGAGATAGACCAGCGGCTTGCCGTGGATGCGGCGCGACAGGATCGGGAACTCGCGTGCGATCGCCTCGGGATCCAGCCTCACGATCCCGGCCTCCGCGGCAGCCAGGCGAGCAGCCTCGCTTCCAGCGACTCGCGCAGCACCGGCAGGGGCAGCCGCTCGAGCAGCTCGCTGGCGAATGCGTAGGTCAAGAGCGCCCGCGCCTCGACCGGGTCGAGCCCGCGCGCGCGCAGGTAGAAGAGCTGGTCCAGGTCGAGCTGGCCGACGCTCGCGCCGTGGCTGCACTTCACGTCGTCGGCGTAGATCTCGAGCTGGGGCTTCGAGTCGACGACGGCCCCGTCCGAGAGCAGGAGCGCCCGGTTGGTCTGCGACGCGTCGATCTTCTGCGCGTCCGGGCGCACGTGCACGCGCCCGTGGAAGACGCCGTGCGCGCGGCCGTCGAGGACGCCCTTGAACAGCGTGCGGCTGGTGGTGCGCGGCGAAGCGTGGTCGACCGTGGTGTGGTGGTCCTGGTGCTGCGTGCCTCGTCCCAGGTAGAGACCGTCGAGCTCGAGCTCGGCGCCCTCGCCCGAGAGCGCGGCGAGCAGCTGCACGCGCGCGAGCCGCGCGCCGAGCGCGATTGATGTCGCGCGCAGCCGGCTTCCCGTCTCCTGCCGGGCGGACATGCTCGACACGTGGAAGGCGGTCTCGGGCAGCTCCTGCAGCTGCACGTAGTCGAGCTGCGCATCGCGCTCCAGCACGAGCTCCGTCGCCGAGTTCGAGAGCGAGCGCGCATCGCGCGCGCCCACGAAGTGCTCGATCACCGTCGCCCGCGCGCCGGCGCGCAGCGTGATCCGAGCGCGGGGGCTCGCGAGCTGCGCGCCGCCCCCGAGCCAGCGGATCAGGTGGAACGGGAGCTGGCGCGAGCAGTCCGCCGACACCTCGATCAGGTCGCTCTCCACGGCGAGCGCCGCGTTCAGCGCGGCGAACGGCGCGAGCTTGGGATCGAGCGCGCTCGCGAGCGCGACGCGCGTCGTCCCGGTGGTCCGCCGTGCGTCGCCGACGAGTGCACGCGCCGCGGCGAGCGCCTCCTCGGGGATCTCGCCCGGCTCGGGCGCCGTGAACTCGACCGACTCGAGCGCGCCGAGCGAGGTGAAGCGCCAGTCCTCGTCGTGCGTCGTCGGCAGGCCGCGCTCGGCGAACGTGCGCCAGGCCTCCACGGCGGCCAGCGCGCGCCGCGCGGCGCCGAAGATGCGCTCGAACGCGCGCTCGGCGGCGACGCCCCTCACGGCGCCTCCGCCTCGATCCAGGCGTAGCCGCGCCGCTCGAGCTCGATCGCGAGGCCGCGGTCGCCCGACTTCGCGATGCGGCCGCCGATCAGCACGTGGGTGTGGTCCGGCACGAGATACTCGAGCAGCCGCTGGTAGTGCGTGATCGCGAGCACCGCGCGCTCGGGCGAGCGCAGCCGGTTCACGCCCTCGGCCACGATGCGCAGCGCGTCGATGTCGAGGCCGGAATCGGTCTCGTCGAGCACCGCCAGCACCGGCTCGAGCAGCGACAGCTGCAGGATCTCGTTGCGCTTCTTCTCGCCGCCCGAGAAGCCCTCGTTGACCGAGCGCGAGAGGAACTTCTCGTCCATCTCGAGCGCCTTCATCTTCTGCTTCACCAGCGCGAGGAAGTCGATCGCGTCGAGCGGCGGCAGCCCGCGCTCGGCGCGCACCGCGTTCAGGCTCGCCTTCATGAAGTAGGAGTTGGTGACCCCGGGGATCTCGACCGGGTACTGGAAGGCCAGGAATACGCCGGCGCGGGCGCGCGTCTCGGGCGGCAGCGCCAGCAGATCGGCTCCGCGGAAGCGCACCGAGCCCTGGGTCACCTCGTAGCCCTCGCGGCCCGCGAGCACGTTGGCGAGGGTGCTCTTGCCGGAGCCGTTCGGGCCCATCACCGCGTGGACCTCGCCGGCGCGCACCTCGAGCTCCACGCCGCGCAGGATCGGCTTGCCGTCGACGCGCGCGTGCAGGTCGCGGATCTCGAGCACCAGCTCCGCCACGGCTCAGCCCACCGCCCCTTCGAGCGTCACTGCGAGCAGCTTCTGCGCCTCGACCGCGAACTCCATCGGCAGCTCGCGGAACACCTCCTTGCAGAAGCCGTTCACGATCAGGTTCACCGCGTCCTCGTTCGAGAGGCCGCGCTGGCGGCAGTAGAACAGCTGGTCGTCGCTGATCTTCGAGGTGGTCGCCTCGTGCTCGATCTGCGCCGAGGCGTTGCGCGCTTCGAGATAGGGGAAGGTGTGCGCGCCGCATTTGTCGCCGATGAGCAGCGAGTCGCACTGCGAGAAGTTGCGCGCGCCGGCTGCCCGCGGGTTGATCTCGACCAGGCCGCGATAGGCCTGCTGGCCGTGGCCGGCCGCGATGCCCTTCGACACGATCGTGCTCCGGGTGTTGCGGCCGATGTGGATCATCTTGGTGCCGGTGTCGGCCTGCTGGTAGTTGTTGGTGACCGCGACCGAGTAGAACTCGCCCACCGAGTCGTCGCCCTGCAGGATGCAGCTGGGGTACTTCCAGGTGATCGCGGAGCCGGTCTCGACCTGCGTCCACGAGATCTTCGAGCGCGGCCCGCGGCAGGCGCCGCGCTTGGTCACGAAGTTGTAGATGCCGCCGCGGCCCTGCTTGTCGCCCGGGTACCAGTTCTGCACGGTCGAGTACTTGATCGTTGCGTCGGTGAGCGCCACCAGCTCGACGACCGCGGCGTGCAGCTGGTTCTCGTCGCGCATCGGCGCGGTGCAGCCCTCGAGGTAGGACACGTACGCGCCCTCGTCCGCGACGATCAGCGTGCGCTCGAACTGGCCGGTCTTCGCCTCGTTGATGCGGAAGTAGGTCGACAGCTCCATCGGACAGCGCACGCCCCTGGGCACGTACACGAAGGAGCCGTCGGTGAACACCGCCGAGTTCAGCGTCGCGAAGAAGTTGTCGGAGTAGGGCACCACCGAGCCCAGGTACTTGCGCACCAGCTCGGGATGGCTCTTCACGGCGTCCGAGAACGAGCAGAACACGATGCCGAGCTCCGCGAGCTTGGCCTTGAAGGTGGTGGCCACCGACACGGAGTCGAACACCGCATCGACGGCGACACCGGCGAGCAGCTTCTGCTCCGACAGCGGGATGCCGAGCTTCTCGAAGGTCGCCCGGATCTCCGGGTCGACCTCGTCCATGCTCTCGAGCTTCTTGGCGGGCTTCGGCGCCGAGTAGTAGCTGATCGCCTGGTAGTCGATCGGCGGGAAGCGCACCGTGGCCCAGCGCGCGTCCTCCTCGCGCATCTCGCGCCAGCGGCGGTAGGCGCGCAGCCGCCACTCGAGCAGCCACTCGGGCTCGCCCTTCTTCGCGGAGATCAACGCGATCGTGCTCTCGTCGAGCCCCGGCGGCACCGTGTCGGACTCCACCGCGGTGGTGAAGCCCGCCTCGTACTCGCGCTCGGTCAGCGCGGCGATGTCGCCCGGCGTGCTCACCGCGGCGACCTCGCGCTCGAGTCGCTCGGCGCCATGTCGATCCGCGTGATCAGCTGCGCGCTCTCGCTGCGCGCCAGGTCGGCGATCGTCACCGCCTCGAGCACGCCGCGCACCGCGCCCTCCACCGCGCCCCAGAGCCCCCGGATCGAGCAGCCGGTCGAGTGCACGCAGTCGTGGCGCTGGCCCGGGTGGGTCTCGCAGAACTCCTTGGGGAAGATCGAGCCGCCCAGCGCCCGGACCGCCTCCCAAGCGGTGATCTCCGTCGCCGGGCGCGCCAGCCGGTAGCCCCCGCCGGCGCCGCGGGTCGAGGCCACCAATTCCGCCTGGCGCAGCGCGCGCATCAGCTTGGCGGCGTACTCCGGCGACAGACCTTCACTCGCCGCGATCTCGGGGATCGTGAGCGGGTCCGGCCCGAGGTGGCGCGCGACCTGGAGCAGGCAGCGCAGCCCGTATTCCTCTTGCGCCAGGAGCTGCATGGGGCGCCATGCTAGGAAACTGTACGATGAAGTCAAGATTCATCGCGGAGCGGCGGCCGAGGCCCTAAGTCTGCGCGGGGACGGTAGAATTCGCCAGAGTGGAATCCGGGCGCATCCCCTACCGAGAGCGGCTCCCGAGCGTCGCGACGGACGCCTTCGTGGCGCCGGGCGCGGTGCTGGTGGGCGACGTCGAGATCGCCGCCCTGGCCAGCGTCTGGTTCGGCTGCGTGGTGCGGGGCGACGTCTGCCACGTGCGCATCGGCGCGCGCACCAACCTGCAGGACGGCTCGATCATCCACGTTTCGCGCGCCGGCCTCGCGACACTGATCGGTGTCGAGGTGACGATCGGCCACGGCTGCATCGTCCACGCCTGCACGCTCGCGGACCGCGCGTTCGTGGGAATGGGCTCGGTGATCCTCGACGGCGCGCGGATCGAGTCCGAGGGCATGCTCGGCGCGGGGTCGCTGCTCCCACCCGGGAAGCGCATCGGCCCGCGGGAGCTGTGGCTCGGCCGGCCGGCCCGGCTGGTGCGCGCGCTGCGCGAGGACGAGCTCGCGGCGAACGCGGAGCGCAACCAGCACTACGTCGAGCTGGCGGCCGAGTATCGGCTCGCCCTCGGCCGGAATCCCAGCGCTTCGTGATCTCCATCCTGTTGCTGGGCCTCGCGGCGGGGACGAGCCACGTGCTGACCGGCCCCGACCACGTCGCGGCGCTTGCGCCGTTCTCGGTCGAAGCGCAGCGGCGCGCCTGGACGGTGGGGCTGCGCTGGGGGATCGGTCATGCGGTGGGCATCGTCGCCGTGGCGCTGGTGTTCGTGTTCGCGGCCGACTGGCTGAATCCGAAGGCGCTCGACGCCGCAGGGGACTACCTGGTCGGGGGCGTGCTGATCGCGGTGGGCGGCTGGGGGCTGCTGCACGGGCGGCGCGCAGCGCTCGCATTCAGCGAGGAGACCCGGGCGCACCGGCACGTGCACACGACCGCTGCACTCTCGATCGGCACGCTGCACGGACTGGTCGGCACCGGCGCCACGCTCGCGGTGCTCCCCGCAATCGGCATGCACACGCTGGCCGAGTCGATGGTGTACCTGGGCGGCTTCGCGGCCGGGACGATCGCCGCGATGAGCGCGGTGGCGGGCGCGCTGGGGGCACTGACGCCGCGCGACGACCTGGGGAGCGCCTACCGGCGCGTGTTCCAGGTCGCATCGGCGGTGTCGCTCGCTCTCGGCGTGGTCTGGCTCGCCCGCGCAGCGCTCGGCCCGCGCTCGTAGCGGCCGTGTTAGGCTCGGTCGGGTTCCAGAGGAGGACGAAGATGGCGAGTCCCGAGCTCACCGCGGTGGTGCAAGCGCTGCGCGCGCGGCCAGTCGTATTGAACGCGAGCGTGGCGGAGATGCGCGCCGGCATGGAGAGCATGCTCTCCGCCGTGCAGCTGCCCGCGGGCGTGATCCGCGAGCCGCGCGATGCGAACGGCGTGCCGGCCCAGTGGATCTCGATGCCCGGGGCGGCCGCGGACCGCGCGGTGCTCTACTTCCACGGCGGCGGCTACGTCATCGGCTCGATCGCCACCCACCGCGAGCTGGCGGCGCGGATCTCGGCGGCGTCGGGTGCGCGCGTGCTGTTGATCGACTACCGCATGGGACCCGAGCACCGCTTCCCGGCGGCGGTCGAAGACGCGGTCGCGGCGTATCGCTGGCTCCTCGACGCGGGCTTCGCGCCGGGCCGCATCGCCTTCGCGGGTGACTCCGCCGGCGGCGGGCTCACGGTCGCCGCGCTGCTCGCCGTGCGCGACGCGAAGCTGCCGCTGCCGTCGACCGGCGTGTGCATCTCGCCGTGGGTGGACCTCGAGGGCAGCGGCGCGTCGATGACCACGAAGGCCGCCGAGGATCCGATGGTGCAGAAGGCGCCGCTGCTGCTCCTCGCGGGTCACTACCTCGGATCGGCGAACCCGCGCTCGCCGCTCGCGTCGCCGCTCTACGCCGATCTGCACGGGCTTCCGCCGTTGTTGATCCAGGTGGGCTCGGCCGAGACGCTGCTCGACGACTCCACCCGCATCGCCGAGAAGCTCCGCGCGGCGAAGGTCGACGTCGAGCTCGAGGTCTGGCCCGAGATGATCCACGTGTGGCACGCCTTCGGGATGCTCCCCGAGGCGGGCCGTGCGGTCGAGCGCATCGGCCAGCACCTGAGGAAGCGCCTCGGCTGAGAGACGCGCGCGCGCGTTCGCCGCAGCGCTTCTGCTCGCGCTCGCCTGCGCGACTCCTGCCGGCGAGAAGGTCGAGTGGCGCGCGCCGCTCGGCCGCGACGACCCGCGCGTCGGCCGCATCTACGATCCCGCGAACGACGCGTTCGTGACGCGGGACGCGCTGCTCGCGCGAGCGAAGGCGGCCGACTGGGTGCTGCTGGGCGAGAAGCACGACAACCCGGACCACCACCGGCTGCAAGGCGACGTGATCGAGGCGCTCGCGCAGGACGGCCGGCCGACCGTCGCCTTCGAGATGCTCTCCGACGACGACCGGCCGAAGCTCGAGCTGTGGCGCGAGACCGCGCCAGGCGACGTCTCGGCCTTCGCCGACATCGTCGACTGGAAGCACGGCGGCTGGCCCGACTTCGCGCTCTACCGCCCCGTCTTTGCCGCGGCGATCTCGAACCGGCTGCCGATCGAGCCGGCGAACCTCTCCAAGACACAGCTCGAGGCGCTGCACGGAGGTCTCGGCCGCATGCCGGAGTCGCGCAGGCGCGAGCTCGGGCTCGACGCGCCGCTCTCCGCGGCTGCGCGCGAGTCACTCGCCGACGAGATCCGCCAGGGTCACTGCGGCATGGCGAACGACGCGATGGTGAGCGCCATGATCGACGTGCAGCGCGCGCGCGACGCCGCGTTCGCCGACGCGCTCGTCCGTTCGGGCGTCCCGGCCGTGTTGATCGCCGGGGCCGGGCACGTGCGGCGCGACCGCGGCGTGCCGCTCTATCTCGCCCGCCGCGAGCCCGACCGGCGCGTGCTCGCGATCGCGTTCCTGGAGGTCGGGCGCGAGCCGCCCGATCGCGAAGAGCTCGCGGCCGCGTTCGACTTCGTGTGGTGGACGCCGCGGCTCGACGACCTCGACCCGTGCACCCGCTTCAAGGAAGAGCTGGAGAAACTCCAGCACAGCTGAGCCGGGGTCAGCGGGTGGGCCGTGTCGGCTCGACGCGCGCGAGCGAGAAGCAGGCGGAGTCGCACTCGTCGAACTGGACCGCGAAGCGCGCCTGGTGCTCGCAGAAGGACTCGAGCCCCGACGGTGCCCCGGGCCCACACACCTCGCGCAGGTTCGCGAGGGTGCGCTGGTAGAGCGCCGCGCGGACGTCGGGCTGGAGTGCGCGCAAGCCGCGCGCCTCGTCGCCGCGCAGCCAGATCCAGGCCCAGAACGCCCCGAGCACGAAGACGATCGCAAGCAAGCCGACGGTGAGCTGCTTTCCCCGCATGGATCCTGGAGAGAGCAACCTCCGTGCCCGTTTTCGGGAGCTCGCGCCGGCCCCGGCGTGCGGGGCAGCTCCTCCGCGTCTTGCGGGCTGCAAGCGTGGGATCGATGATGGGTTGCGCGCTGCGGCGCCCGAGAACCTCGCCGGCGTGCGGCGCTTCGGGCGAGCTGGCACGGTCCGTGCTCTGTCCCCGGCGACCGAGGAGGGTCGCGCTTGTTGGATGTGGCATTCGTGCTCCTGGCTGCGGCGTTCTTCGCCGCCTCGTGGGCGTACGTGCGCGCCTGCGATCGGATCTGAAGGAGCCGCTCGTGTCACTGGACTACTGGCTGGGCGCCGTGCTCTCCGTCGTTCTCTCCGCGTATCTCGTCTACGCGCTCGTGCGGCCCGAGCGGTTCTGAGGAGCAGCGAATGACGTTCGTGGGCTGGCTGCAGATCCTGATCTACGCCGCGCTGATCACGGCGCTCGCGAAGCCGCTGGGGATCTTCCTCTACCGCGTCTACGAGGGCGAGCTTCCGTTGGCGCGCGTGTTCGGGCCGCTGGAGCGGCTCACCTACCGGATCTACGGCGTCGATCCCCGGCGCGAGCAGACCTGGAGCGAGTACGCGCTCGCGATGCTCGCGTTCAGCCTGGTGAGCCTCTTGGTCAGCTACGCGCTGCTGCGGCTGCAGGACCTGCTGCCCGCGAATCCGCAGCACCTGGCCGCGGTGTCACCGGACCTGGCCTTCGACACGGCGGCGAGCTTCACCACCAATACGAACTGGCAGTCGTACGGCGGTGAGTCGACGATGAGCTACCTGTCGCAGATGGCGGCGCTCGCCTGGCACAACTTCACGTCCGCTGCGGTCGGAATCGCGATCGCCATCGCCGTGGCGCGCGGGCTCACGCGGCGGATTGCCCCGGACGCACCGCGGACGATCGGGAACTTCTGGGTCGACCTGACCCGGGGGATCTGGGTGGTGCTGCTGCCGATCTGCGTGGTCTACGCGCTCTATCTCGTGTCCCAGGGCGTGCTGCAGAACTTCTCCGGCTACCGCGAGCTCACCACGCTCGAAGGTGCCAAGCAGGTGCTGGCGATGGGCCCGGTCGCCTCGCAGGAGGCGATCAAGATGCTGGGCACGAACGGCGGCGGCTTCTTCAACGCGAACTCGGCGCATCCGTTCGAGAACCCGACGCCGCTCACCAACTTCGTGCAGATGCTCTCGATCTTCGCGATCCCTGCCGCGCTCACCTACACCTACGGGCGCATGGCGCGCGACCAGCGCCAGGGCTGGGCGATCTTCGCGGCGATGGGACTCCTGTTCGCCGCGGGAGTCACGACCGCGTACTGGGCGGAGACCAAGCCGAACCCCGCGTTCGCGGCGGTGCGGGTCGACCAGAGCGCGGGCAACCTCGAGGGCAAGGAGATGCGCTTCGGCCAGAGCGCGTCGACGCTGTTCGCGACCGTCACCACCGACGCGTCCTGCGGCGCGGTGAACTCGATGCACGACAGCTACACGCCGCTCGGCGGGCTGGTGCCGCTGGCGAACATCCAGCTGGGCGAGCTCGTGTTCGGCGGCGTGGGCGCCGGCATGTACGCGATGCTGGTCTATGTGGTCCTCTCCGTCTTCATCGCCGGGCTGATGGTCGGGCGCACGCCGGAGTATCTCGGCAAGAAGATCGAGAGCCGCGAGATGAAGCTCGCGATGCTCTACGTGCTGATCTTCCCGTTCATCATCCTGGGCTTCGCGGCCTGGGCGGCGGTGGCGCCATACGGGACCTCTGCGCTCGCGAACGCGGGGCCGCACGGGCTGTCCGAGATCCTGTACGCGTTCTCGAGCGCAGCAGGCAACAACGGCTCCGCCTTCGCGGGGCTCGGCACCAACACACCCTGGTGGAACACCGCGATGGGCGTCGCCATGCTCGCGGGCCGCTTCCTGATGATCATCCCGATCCTCGCGATCGGGGGCTCGATGGTCGGGAAGAAGGTGGTGCCCGCGGGCCTGGGCACGTTCCCGACCGGAACCCCGCTGTTCGCGGGGCTGCTCACCGGCGTGATCGTGATCGTCGGCGCGCTGACGTTCTTTCCGGCGCTGTGCCTGGGACCGATCGTCGAACAGTTCATCGCCACGGCGGGGAAGGTGTACTGATGGCCAGCGCGCGCACGAAGGCGCCGTCCGTGTTCGACCGCGAGCTCCTCGGCCCCGCGCTCGCCGAGAGCTTCCGCAAGCTCTCGCCGCGGCTGGTGGCGAAGAACCCGGTCATGTTCGTGGTCGAGGTCGGGAGCGCGCTCACCAGCGCGGTGCTGCTGCGCGACCTGCTCGGCGGATCGTCGGGCGTGCCGATCTGGTTCACGGCGAACGTCACGCTGTGGCTCTGGTTCACGGTGGTGTTCGCGAACTTCGCCGAGGCGGTGGCCGAGGGGCGCGGCAAGGCGCAGGCGAACTCGCTGCGGCGGATGCGCCACGAGACGACGGCGTTCCGGGTCACCAGCGGGGGCCGACGCGAAGAGGTCGCGGCCTCGTCGCTGCGCAAGGGCGACCTGGTCGAGGTCGAGGCCGGCATGTGGATCCCGGCCGACGGCGAGATCGTCCAGGGCATCGCTTCGGTCGACGAATCCGCGATCACCGGCGAGTCGGCCCCGGTGATCCGCGAGAGCGGCGGCGACCGCTCGTCGGTGACCGGCGGCACGCGCGTGCTCTCGGACCAGATCACGGTGCGAGTCACGGCGGGCGCCGGTGAGTCTTTCCTCGACCGGATGATCGCGCTGGTCGA
>Ga0306922_10000106_pt1 | contig 55722 bp, 45 predicted proteins | sample sta12Cox44000082_FD_203758 | JGI IMG/M metagenome (GOLD analysis project Ga0306922, IMG submission 203758) | Lab enrichment of tropical soil microbial communities from Luquillo Experimental Forest, Puerto Rico - statoxic.12C.oxic.44.000.082 (v2)... | ecosystem: Environmental > Terrestrial >... | reverse complement strand
TTGCGTCAGCAAAAACGCACCAACATCCGTTTATGGACGATTACGACATGGGTAGATGTGGGGTGACGACAACAGCTTCGGTCTAAGCCATTGAGGTTGTTGCGCGGCTGGCGGAGAGGGAGGGATTCGAACCCCCGATACGGTTGCCCGTATGCCGCATTTCGAGTGCGGTGCATTCAACCACTCTGCCACCTCTCCGCGAGGCGCAAAGCGCTCAAGTGGTCCGGCCGTATTTAGCCGCCGCTACGCAGTGAAACAAGGCTCAAGCTTGCGACGCCGCACGCGAACCGCCCTCTGCTGCGAGGGCAGGAATCGCACCGCTCACCGCGACGATTAAGACGATAAGGATGCTCAGATACGGCAGCGCGACAGTTCGGCCGTTTGCCGTGGCAGGTCTGTGACGCGCGCTCATCGCCTCATCTGCAACAGGCCCAATGCCTGCGCCAGATAACGCGCACGCGACGGAACCAGCTGGCTGTACTCAGGGATATTGCGGCTTTAGCACTACGAGGTCGCCCTGCGCAGCACCACCCGCGCCGATATAGCCCCCGACCAGGCGATTTTGCATGAGGCCGCACGCGGCTACAACTTAGTCGTGCTTGGGGTCAGCCGCCGCGCCGGTGATGTGCTATTCTTCGGTAATACCGCGGCAGCCGTGCTTGAACGGTCGCCGACATCGATTCTCTTCGTTGCGAGTTAATATAGACTCGTCTGGGCGCTTCGGCGTCCGATCGGGTTGAGGCCGCAGCCCTGGAACGGTTCCATGTCGATACTTCCTCTTCTCGCACAATCGGCCTTCGATCCGGAAACCATAGAGACGTTGGTTTCGGTATTCGAGTCTGCCTGGCGGAAGGTCGAGCAATCCGGAAGCAAGCTGGCATCGCCGGCTTATCAGCGTGCCGCCCGGGAGATCATCGCCAAACGCATCATCGAAATGGCGCAACGCGGCGAACGCGATCCGAGCGAGCTCGCCGAAGACGCGGTTTCATATTTGGAGCGCTCTTACGCGTGAGTGCTGACGCGCGTTAACCAGCGTAACCGAGAAAGCGGCCTGCGAAGGTCGAGCCGTTCGCGTCCTGCTGATAGGCCCAGCGGTGGGCGCGTTCCTCCTGCGCCAGCCGCCGCGCATTCTCGGCCGGCGTCGCGGTCTTGCGATGCTTATCGCGATTGATGTCGCGAGCCACTGTTGCCAGGCGTGCGGCGTCAGGCGGCCTCGCCGCGGGCGGCGCGTGTTTGCCGCTCTTTTCGGAACGTGAGTCGGTGTGCTTTGCGTTTGCTTGCGCGTCCCGCGTTTTCGCGGCGGCGCTCGGGGCGAACCTCATTGCAGTCGCGACCGGCGATTGCGGGGTGAGCGGCTGTTTCGGCGTAGCGGTGAAAAGCAAGAGCGACAGTGCCAATCCGCCGAAAATGACGCCAATGCCGGCCAAATAAGCGAGCATCCCTGCCAAAATATCCATCGCGCGCTCGGATTTGTCCGCCGCACCCGGCGCGACAGTGCGAGATGGGTCGAATTCGTTCCTGGATACGAGGCCGGCGGAGAACAGATCGCGTTCAGATAAACCGATGCGGTGGTAACAGCACCGTGATCGGCCGCGAGTAAGACCCGCCCGCGGCCGATTACGCGCATCAGGCCTGCGAGATAAATTTCGTATTCAGATAAGCGGCAAGGCCCTCGATGCCGCCTTCGCTGCCATAGCCCGATTCCTTGACGCCGCCGAACGGCGTTTCCGGAGTCGAAATTGCAATCGAATTCACGCCGACCATCCCGGATTGCAGCGCGTCGGCAATCATGGTTGCAGTCTGGGTCGAGCTCGTGAACGCGTAAGCCGCAAGCCCAAAGGGCAGCGAATTAGCGCGCTCGACGACCTCATCGAAGCTCTTGAAACGCACGACGGGGGCGACCGGGCCGAACGGCTCCTGCGTCATGATCTTGCTGTCATCCGGCACGTCAGTGATCACGGTAGGCTCGAAAAAATAGCCTTGATTGCCGCGCCGATTGCCGCCGGTGACGATTTTGCCGCCGCGATGCTTGGCGTCATTGACGAAGCCTTCCATGGCGTCGATCCGCCGTGCATTGGCCATCGGCCCCATCGCATTGCCCTTTTCCAGACCGTCGCCGACTTTGATGGCCTTGGCATATTCCGCAAAGCGCGACAGGAAGCGATCGTAGACTGGTTCCTGTACGTAGAAGCGTGTCGGCGAGATGCAGACCTGGCCGGCATTGCGGTATTTGAACGCGGCGATCGTCTCGGCTGATTTTTCCGGATCGGCATCGGCGAACACCACCACCGGCGAATGGCCGCCGAGCTCCATGGTCGCGCGCTTCATGCCTTTGGCGGCGAGGCCGGCAAGATGTTTGCCGACCGGAATCGAGCCGGTGAACGAGATCTTGCGGATGTCGTCTTTGGCGATGAGGTGCTCGGAAATTTCCGACGGCACGCCGAACACCAAATTGAGCACGCCCACGGGCAAGCCGGCATCGGCAAAGCAGCGCACCATTTCCACGCATGCGCCCGGCGTCTCTTCCGAAGCCTTGAGAATGAGCGAACAACCCGCGGCCAGCGCCCCGCCGATCTTGCGCGCCGGCGTCAGCGTCGGGAAATTCCACGGTGTGAAGGCGGCGACGATCCCGACCGGCTCTTGCACCACGATCTGGCGAACGCCCTTAGCACGGCCGGGCACGATGCGGCCATAGGCGCGCCGGCCTTCCTCGGCATACCACTCGATAATGTCCGCTGAGGTGATCACTTCGGCGCGCGCTTCCGGATAAACCTTCCCCTGTTCCTGCACCAGAATTTTGGAAATCGCGTCATAGCGCTCGCGAATGAGATCGGCCGCCTTGCGCATGATCTTGGCGCGATCGTAGGCCGGCGTCGCTCGCCATGCGGCAAAACCATTGCGGGCCGCTTCGAGTGCGGCGTCAAGATCCGCTTGGCTCGCATGCGGCAAATGGGCGAGCGGTTTTTCCGTCGCCGGGTTGATCACGTCCTCACCACGACGGCCATTGCCGCCTAGCCATTTGCCATCAATGAAAAGTTCGAGATTAGCATACATGACGTCCTCACTGTGCTCCTTGGGACTCTCGTTTGCGGGCCTGCGCTTGCGTGCAGGGATTAGCAGGTTTTACCGGCCCGTTCACCCCCGCTGCGGCGAAAACGATCGCGTCCCATCAGAGGGCATCGCCGTCGGTCTCGCCGGTGCGAATACGCAGAACATGATCGATCGGTGCGACGAATATTTTGCCGTCGCCGATTTCGCCGGTCTTGGCGGCACTGCGGATCGCGTCGACGACTTTGTTCGCTGTCCCGTCGGTAACGACGACCTCGATTCGGATCTTGGGCAGGAAATTCACCGCATATTCGGCGCCGCGATAAATTTCGGTATGGCCCTTTTGGCGGCCATAACCCTTCACTTCCGTGACAGTCATGCCGTCAATGCCGAGCGCGAGGAGCGCATCGCGGACCTCCTCGAGCTTGAACGGCTTGATGATCGCAGTGACCAGTTTCATGAGGCTACCTTCATAACGCTGTTTTGATCATGCGGGTTTGACTCAATCTGCGGCGGCTATTGTGTTGCCGGGCGCGCAGTCCGTCCAGTGGGCCGGTCGGCCAAGCCGCGGCGTTCGCGCAATAGCCCCTCTTGGGCGACCGACGCCACCAGCGTGCCGTCGCTTGCGAAGATCAGTCCACGCGCGAAGCCGCGCGATCCGGCGAGGCTTGGGCTGTCTTGAGCATAGAGCAGCCATTCATCGGCCCGGAACGGGCGATGGAACCACATCGCATGATCGAGGCTCGCCGCCATGATATCGTCGCTCAATACCGAGCGGCCGTGCGCGACGAGCGCGGCGTCGAGCAATGTCATGTCGGAAGCATAAGCGAGCACGCATTGATGGATTGCGGGCTCATCGGGTAGGCGGCCAGTGGCGCGAACCCAGACATGGAAACGGTCGCCGGCAATCTTCTCCCCGGCATAGCGATTGTACTCGACCGGACGCAATTCGATCGGCCGTTCGCGCTCATAATAGCGGCGCACCGCATCCGGCATGAGCGCCGCGAGGCGCTTTTTGAATTCCGCTTCGCTCGGCAGTTCATCCGGCTTCGGCACGTTGGGCATGGCGAATTGATGCGACAGGCCACCCTCCGCGCCGTGAAACGACACCGACATGGCGAAAATCGCATGACCGTGCTGGATCGCCACCACGCGCCGCGTCGTGAAACTCCGCCCATCGCGAATGCGGTCGACTTCATAAATGATCGGTACTTTTGGGTCGCCGCCGATTAGGAAATAGGCGTGCAAGGAATGCGGCGGCCGGGTCGTCACGTCCTCGACGGTGCGGCAAGCGGCAACGAGCGCCTGGCCGATGACTTGCCCGCCGAATACCCGTTGCCAGCTCGATTGCGGCGAGCGGCCGCGAAACAGATTACGTTCGAGCGGCTCGAGGTCGAGAATGTCGATCAAATCTTGAACGGCGGAAGCCATGCTGTCTCCGTCGGCTGGTCTGCACGCGCGGGTCTGTTGGGCAGCCGCGATCATCGCCAATGCACATCAAGCTTGCATACGGGTTCCGGTGCCGGGTCAAGCCCGCCATTAAACGATGTCGTGGGAGCAAATCTGCTAGAATGGAATTGTTGATTACGGGCCCGTTCGGTTGTGGTGGGTTGCCTAAAAGGTTGTGCATCATGTCGCGTGCCGATGTCGATGTCTTGATCGCCGGAGGCGGGTTCGCCGGATTGACCCTGGCGAACGCGTTGCGGCAGTCGCTCGGTGACTCGTTTGCCGTCGTCGTCGCCGATCCTTCTATCGGCGCCACTCACGCCGATGACGAACGGGCCTCGGCGATCGTCGCCTCGGTGCGCCGGCTGTTCGAGACACTCGGCGTCTGGCGCGACGTCGCCGACGATGCCCAGCCGATCCTCGACATGGTGGTTACCGACAGCCGGCTCGGCGATGCGGTGCGGCCGACCTTTCTCACCTTCGCCGGCGATGTTGAGCCAGATGAGCCGTTCGCTCACATGATCGACAATCGCCAGCTCGTTGCGGCGCTAACCGAATGCGCACGGCAGCGTGATGTCGAGTTGCGTGCGGCGGCCGTGACGGGCTTTGCGCACATCTCCGAGGATGCAGCCACGGACACCAAGGCTGCCGGCGCGCCAAACCACATCGAGGCGCATCTTAGTGACGGAAGTATTCTTTCAACCCGCCTTCTCGTCGCCGCTGACGGGGCGCGATCGAGTATCCGCAGCCAGGCCGGCATCACGACCCATGGTTGGATCTACGACCAATCGGCAATCGTCATAAACGTCGAGCACGAACGCGACCACCATGGGCGGGCCGAAGAGCATTTTCTGCCGGCCGGCCCGTTCGCCATTCTGCCGCTCAAAGGCCGGCGCGCCTCGATCGTCTGGACCGAAACCAAGGCCGACGCCGAGCGCATCATTGCTTTGCCGGACGAGGCGTTCCACGCCGAACTCGAGCGGCGTTTCAAGCTGCATCTTGGCGATATCAAAGTGATCGGCCGGCGCCGGTCGCATCCGCTCGGCTTTTTCGTCGCCCGTTCGTTCATTGCCGAGCGTATCGCGCTGATCGGCGACGCCGCTCACCTGATCCACCCGATCGCCGGGCAGGGGCTCAATATGGGATTAAAGGACGTCGCCGCGCTCGCCGAAGTCATCGTCGATGCGGCCCGCCTCGGGCTTGATCCGGGTTCGCTCGATGTCCTTGAGCGCTATCAGCGCTGGCGCCGCTTCGACACGATGGCCATGGGGGTTGCCACCGACGGCCTCAACCGGCTGTTCTCCAACCGATCCGATGTCCTGCGCGTCGTGCGCGATGTCGGCCTTGGTCTGGTTGATCGCCTTCCGGGTCTCAAGCGGCTATTCATCCGCGAGGCGGCGGGCCTCGTCGGCGAGGTACCGAAACTATTGCGCGGCGAAGCCCTTTAGTTGCTAGCCGACGCCGGGCTTGTCCGGGCCAGCAATGGCTTTACTCTCTGCGCCGGTTTTTAACGCGATGCCCGGCATGCGCCGGGCGTCGCAATCGCTCCGGAACAGCATGGCCTTCAATTATATCGCAGTCCTCGGTGCCGGCGCCTGGGGCGCGGCTTTGGCATTAACCTGCGCGCGCGCCGGAAGGCGCGTCACACTTTGGGAACATGATCCCGCTAATGCCGCGCAGCTCGCCGGCAAGCGCGAGAGCCTGTTCCTGCCGGGCGTCGCGCTCGACGCGCGCATCGTGATCGCCCGCGATCTCGCCGAGGCGGCTCGCGCGCAAGCGATCTTACTTGTTGTGCCGGCTCAGGCCGTTCGTGGTGTCGCCCAGGCGCTCGCGCCGCTGCTTGCCGGGCGCACGCCTGTGGTCGTCTGCGCCAAGGGCATCGAACGCGGCAGCAAGAAGTTCATGACCGAAGTGATCGCCGAGTGTGCCGCAAACGCGGTCCCGGCCATTTTGTCTGGCCCAAGCTTTGCCGCCGACGTGGCACGCGGCATGCCCACCGCCGTCACGCTTGCGGCAGCGGATAGCAAGCTCGCGGCCGAGCTGGCCCAGGCGGTCGGTTCGGCGACCTTCCGCCCGTATCATTCCGACGATGTTCGCGGCGTCGAGCTCGGCGGCGCGACCAAAAACGTGCTCGCCATCGCGGCAGGCGTGGTCACCGGACGCGGTCTCGGCGCAAGCGCGCTGGCAGCGCTGACGACGCGGGGCTTTGCCGAGCTCGTGCGCTTCGGCAGGGCCTATGGCGGCAAGGCCGAAACAATGATGGGGCTTTCCGGCCTTGGCGACCTTCTGCTGACCTGTTCGAGCCCGCAATCGCGCAACTTCACGTTTGGCATCAAGCTTGGCCGCGGCGAGAGGCCGGATTCGATTCAGGCAGGCCTTGCCGAAGGCGTCTTCACCGCGCCGGTTCTTGTTGATATGGCGCGCGACCGCGCGGTCGAGATGCCGATCTCGGCCGCGGTGGTGGCGTTGCTTGGCGGCAAAGCGACGGTGGACGGCGCGATCGAATCGCTGTTGACGCGGCCGATAAGGTCAGAAGCCTGACTGCGCCCGACGCGATAAAACGGTGTGGAGTAGCGAGCATGGCCTATTGGCTGATGAAGACTGAGCCGGAAGAATTCTCCTGGGATGATCAAGTCAAGCGCGGCCGCAAAGGCGAGCCATGGAGCGGCGTGCGCAATTTCATCGCGCGCCGCAATCTCAAGGCAATGAAAAAAGGTGAGAGGTTTTTCTTCTACCACACCGGCGATGAGAAACAGATTGTCGGAATCGGTGAAATCATCCGCGAAGCTTATCCGGACCCGACGGCAAAAAAGGGTGAACCCTGGATCGCTGTGACCACCGCAGCCATCGAGGCCTTGCCCAAACCGGTGGCGCTCGCCGCGGTCAAGGCAGAGCCGAAACTTAAGGATATGGCGCTTGCCAAATACGCGCGCCTTTCGGTGCAGCCGGTGACCGATGCCGAGTGGAAGCTCATCTGCAAGATGGGAGGCTCATAGGGGAAAGCGCCTGCGATCGCATCAAGCTACGGCGTCTGTTGCTATGACTTTAGCCAGTATCTTGGCGCGGCTCGCCGTCAAGCGGCTTGCGCGCTCTTGCACGGCACTGATGCAAAAATTTGCTCTCGGATGAGGAATTGTCGCCGTCAGTTTTTGTTCCCGTTGTTGCCGAAGGGGGGAGAAACCATACCGTCGCGGCGCAAGTGCAAAAGGGAGGAGGTGTCGTGACCTGTGCCGATATCAATTATCTCGCAATCGTGATCGCAGCCGTTGTTGCCTTTGCTGCGAGCGCAGCCTGGTACATGAGCCTCAGCCGAAGCTACGCAGCGGCGCTTGGCAAGACCGCCGATCAGATTGCGGAGGAACGCAAGAAGCCGGGCGCTTTCCTGCCTTACATTTACGCGCTCATCGGCAATATCATCATCGGCTGGATGTGCTCGGGCATCTCGGCGCCGGACCGGACAGGCAACTTTCCGCAATGGCGTTGTCTCGGCGGCTTTCATTTGGTTCGGCTTTAGCTTGACCACGATGACCGTCAATTTCAGCTTCTCCGGCTGCGACCGGCGACTCTGGCGATCGATGCCGGCAACTGGCTGATCGTTCTTCTGGTTATCAGGGCGGTGATCGGTGAGATGGGCTTGTAGTCCCCGCGCGACGCTGCCGCCGTGCGGCCCGGCGCCTCACTCAAACACCGGCCTGCAGGCTTGTCGGCTCTCGATACGTCGTCGCATAATGCGGTGGAAAAGACCTCATCAAAGGGCCGCGTGGGAGCGGAGGAGAGCGATATGTCCGACAAAGTTTATGACGTGCCGCCGGAGTGGACCAAGCGCGCGTTCATCGACGAATCCCAATACCAGAAAATGTACGAGCGGTCGCTCACCGATCCCAATGGATTCTGGGCCGAGCAGGCCAAGCGCATCCATTGGATGAAACCGTTCACCAAGGTCAAAAATTCGTCTTTCAATAAGCCGAACGTCTTTATCAAGTGGTTTGAGGACGGCGTCACCAATGCCGCCTACAACTGCATCGACCGTCATCTGCGCAGCCGCGGCAATCAGACGGCCATCATTTGGGAAGGGGACGACCCAAAGGAATCGAAACACATCACCTATAAAGAGCTGCATGACGAAGTTTGCCGTTTCGCCAATATTCTGCGCAATCGCAACGTCAAGAAAGGCGACCGGGTCACGATTTATCTCCCCATGATTCCGGAAGTGGCGTACGCGATTCTGGCCTGCGCGCGCATCGGCGCCATCCACTCTGTGGTGTTCGGCGGCTTTTCCCCCGATTCGCTCGCCGGCCGTATTGAAGACTGCAAATCAAATGTCGTCATTACCGCCGACGAAGGCATCCGCGGCGGCCGCAAAATTCCGCTGAAAGCCAACACCGACGCGGCGATTACCAAGGTCGGCGGCGTCGATTACGTAATTGTCGTCAAGCGCACCGGCGCGTCGGTCGACATGGATCCGGTGCGCGACGTCTGGTACCACGAAGCCAAGGAAGTGGTCACGGCGGAGTGCCCTTGCGAGCACATGAACGCCGAAGATCCGTTGTTCATCCTTTACACGTCGGGATCGACCGGGCGGCCCAAAGGCGTGCTGCACACCACTGCCGGCTACTTGGTCTACACGGCGATGACGCACCAATACGTGTTCGATTATCATGACGGCGACATCTATTGGTGCACCGCGGATGTCGGCTGGGTCACCGGCCACAGTTATATCGTCTATGGTCCGCTGGCGAACGGCGCCACCACACTGATGTTCGAGGGCGTGCCGAATTATCCCTCGACCTCGCGCTTCTGGGAGGTCGTCGACAAGCACAAGGTCAATACCTTCTACACGGCGCCGACTGCGATCCGCGCGCTGATGCAGGCCGGCGACGCGCCTGTGAAGAAAACCTCACGGGCTTCGTTGCGGCTGCTCGGCACCGTCGGCGAGCCGATCAATCCGGAGGCTTGGGAGTGGTACCATCGTGTGGTTGGCGACGGCCGCTGCCCGATCGTCGACACGTGGTGGCAGACCGAGACCGGCGGCATTCTCATCACGCCGCTTCCCGGCGCCATTCGCCTCAAGCCGGGTTCGGCGACATTGCCGTTCTTCGGCGTCGTGCCGCAACTCGTCGATGCCGAAGGGAAGCTTCTGGAAGGCGCGGCGAGCGGCAATCTTTGCATTGCTGATTCCTGGCCGGGCATGATGCGCACGGTCTATGGCGACCATCAGCGTTTCGTCGACACCTATTTCAGCGCCTATCCCGGTAAATATTTTACCGGTGACGGCTGCCGCCGCGATGAGGACAGCTACTACTGGATTACCGGCCGCGTCGACGATGTGATCAATGTTGCCGGCCACCGGCTCGGCACCGCCGAGGTCGAATCGGCGCTTGTCGCGCATCCGAAAGTTTCAGAAGCTGCCGTGGTCGGCTATCCGCACAACATCAAGGGACAAGGCATCTATGCCTATGTCACGCTGATGTCCGGCGAAAAGCCGACCGAGGAATTGCGCAAGGAACTCGTTGGCTGGGTGCGCAAGGAGATCAGCCCGATCGCTTCACCCGATTTGATCCAATTTGCGCCGAACCTGCCGAAGACGCGTTCTGGCAAAATCATGCGGCGCATCTTGCGCAAGATCGCCGAAGACGAATTTTCAAATCTCGGCGACACCTCGACGCTCGCGGACCCTGCCGTGGTCGACGATCTCATCACCAATCGGCAGAACCGCAAAAGCGCATAGCTAACAATCACGTGCGACAAATGATTTCCGGCTGCTGGCATGCATCGTGGCGCAGCCGGGAACTTGGTGGTGCGCCAAGAACACACCCCGCAGAAAAAATTATGAAAATCGCAACCCTGTTACTGGCGAGGTACTGAGGACGATATCCGTTTCGGTTAGGATATTTGCCTCGAAAGGCCCACGGGCGTTCGGGGACCTTTGGGGGCGATGGAGGCATTCAAGGAATCGAAGATGCGAAAAACGTTTCTGCTTTCGGCTGTTTTGGCGACTGTCGTCGCCGGTGTCTGTTTTGCAGCGGTGCCCGCTAGAGCCCATGGCGATCGGGTGAGCGTGAAGGACAGCTATATGGCTGGAACCGTTCTCATCCGGACGGGCGAACGCAGGCTCTACTACTTCACTGGCTCCGGCGAAGCGATCCGCTATCCGGTGGGCGTCGGACGCGCCGGCATGCAATGGTCCGGCACCGCCTTTATCGACGGCAAATATATCCGTCCGGCATGGTCGCCGCCGGCCTCGATCAGAGGCGATTACAGGAGCCTGCCGCCGGTTACCCCCGGCGGTTCACCGCGCAATCCGATGGGCGCGGCGGCGATGACGCTGTCCGGCGGCGGCGAATATGCGATTCATGGCACCAACGCACCGGGCACGATCGGCGGTTTTGTCTCCCATGGCTGCATCCGCATGTACAACGAGGACATTATGGATTTGTACAGCCGGGTCGGCATCGGCACCCGCGTGGTGGTCACCAGATGACAGGGATCAGCGATCAGTAATCAGAAAGCAGGCGGGACACCTGAACCCTGATCCCGATGCCTGGTCCCTGAGTTCTTTAGAAATCCGAAGCCAGCCCGTTGACTTCCCAATCGCCGTAGCGGGCCGGGTCTAGGCCGCCGCGACCGTCAACTTCCGTTGCCGGTTTCGCCGCGGCGGGATCGCTGCCGCGTTCGCGCCGCCGGGCTGTCGCTTCGGCGAGTGCACGGACTGCGGCGTCAGGCAGTGCCGGCTTAGCGTCAGCCTGACCGCCCGGCTTGGGAGCGGGCGGAACCGGCAGCGACGGATCGGACGGGTTTATTGGCATCGCCTTTGATTTGGCGTAGCCCTGCCGTTGCCGCAAGGAGGGCCTCGCCATCGTAAAAAGCGCGCACGATCCGGTTCGCCGATCGAGCCGAGCGGACGACGCGCCTGGTTTTGTCGTTCGCCGCCTCGCCGCCGAGATTCTCGAAGGCGTACTGCAGCGTCATCGCGCGCTTGTCGAGGTTCTCGATGCCGCGAGCGAACTCGCAGTCCTCGCCGAGCGCGATCGTGCGCTGGTGCGCGCCATCGTCGCTACAGTGCTACGGCGGCTCGGTACGCTTCGGCATCTCCTCGCGCTTTTCCTCGACCGTGGCTTTCCGGCGCAAGCGCCGCGCGTCGAGACCGCGCTCTTACTCGGAGCGGCGCAAATTCTTTTTTTGAATGTGCCCGATCACGCCGCCGTCGATCTTTCCGTTCGCCTCGCCCAGGCGGACCGGCGCGCCGCCGGATTTGCCCGCCTGATCAATGCCGTGTTGCGACGGGTCGCGCGTGAAGGAACCGGCCGCCTCGCCGCAATCGACAGCACGGCCCTGGATACGCCGGACTGGCTGATGGCACGGTGGATCGCCGCTTATGGCGAGCCGACCGCGCGCGCCATTGCCGTGGCCAATCGCAATGAGCCCGCGCTCGATCTGACCGTGACGAGCGATCCGGAACAATGTGCGGAAAAGCTCGGTGGCCATGTGCTGCCGACGCGCACGGTGCGCGCCATCGCCCATGGCTCGGTCAGCGCACTGGCCGGCTTTGCCGACGGCGCCTGGTGGGTCCAGGACGCCGCCGCTTCGCTGCCGGCGCGGCTCCTCGGCAACGTCTCCGGCCGGCGCGTCGCCGATCTCTGCGCGGCGCCTGGCGGCAAGACAGCGCAGCTCGCCCTCGCCGGCGCCATTGTCACCGCGGTGGATCGGGCGCCGGCGCGACTCGAACGACTGCGCCAGAATATCGCGCGGCTTCGGCTTAACGCCGAACTAGTCCTCGCCAATGCCGAGGAATGGATGGCGGAACCGTTCGACGTCATACTCCTCGACGCGCCATGCTCCGCGACCGGGACCATCCGCCGCCATCCCGACGTGGCGTGGCTCAAAAGCGCCGACGATATCGTCAAGCTTGCCGCGTTGCAGCGCCGTCTGCTTGATCGAGCGCTCGCCCTGACCAAGCCGGGCGGTACGCTCGTTTATTGCACCTGTTCGCTCGAACCTGAAGAAAACGAAATGCTCGTCTCCGATCTGCTCGCCCGCGAGCCGCGCTTGCGCCGCGTCCCAATTAGCGGTTCCGAAGTCTTCGGTTGCCAGGAATTCATCAGCAAAGATGGCGACCTGCGCACCTTGCCGTGCCACTTTCCCCATAGTGATTCGCGGTTGGCCGGGATTGATGGCTTCTACGCCGCACGGCTGGTAAAAGAGCATTAGTTGCAGCGAGTTAAGCCGCTATTGGCCCGCGCGCCGCCGTTTCGTTATGGTCGCGCCGGACAAGCGCGCAGAGAGAGCGAACGGAGCCCATGTCGCGCGTTGCTGTCGCGAACCATGCGAAGCTGTCGTGGCTTCTGCTTCGCGGCGCGCTACGGCGCGTCGCCGGGCGCGCCAACGGCCACCCCCTGTTTCGCTGGGCGCTGGTGCCGCTCAAGTCCGACCGCCTGTTGATTGCACCGCAGGACCTGCGCACCGCGGACGCGACCCGGGCGACCGAGATCTATTCCGGACGGTTCGCCTTCGCCGGCAAAGTCGTAGTTTGCGACCGGCGTTCGATTTTTGAAATGGAACCGCCCTCGGAGGAATGGGCCGCAGCATTGCTGGGCTTTGGCTGGCTACGCCATTTGCGCGCCGCCGAATCCGCCATCACGCGCGCCAATGCGCGCACGCTGGTCGATGAATGGATTACCTTGCAAGGCTCATGGCATCCGATTGGCTGGCGTCCGGACGTGCTGGCGCGCCGTATTATCGCTTGGCTCAGTCAATCGACGCTGATCTTGCAAGACGCCGACGCGCGTTTCTATCGGCGCTATCTGCGCAGCCTGTTGCGCCAAGTGCGTTACCTGCGCCACACCGCAGGCGATGCGCGCCGGGGAGTGGCACGCCTGCGAGCTGTGATTGCGCTCACCTATGCGACACTGTGCATCGCCGGTCAGGCGCGCCATATCAAAGCTGCGACCGAGCGGCTAAAGCAGGAAATCGAGCGGCAGATTCTGCCCGATGGCGGACACGTCAGCCGCGATCCCGGTGCGATCATCGAAATTCTTTTGCAGCTATTGCCGCTGCGCCAAGCTTTTGCTTCCCGCAATATCGCACCACCGCAAGCGTTGCAGAACGCGATCGATCGAATGATGCCGATGCTGCGCTTTTTCCGCCATTCGGAAGGCACGTTCGCGCATTTCAACGGCATGGGCGCGACGCCGGCGGATCTGCTTCTGACGCTGTTGGCCTATGACGAGGCGCGCGGTGCGCCGTTTTCGAACGCGCCCTATTCGGGCTATCAGCGTCTGGCTGCCGGTGGCGCGGTCACGATCCTCGATAGCGGTCGTGCGCCGCCGATCGAGATGAGCCTCGATGCTCACGCCGGATGCCTGTCATTTGAATTCTCTTCGCCGCGGCAGAGCCTGATCATTGTCAATTGCGGTATTCCCGCCGTCGGGCGCGAGAACTGGCGCCAGCTCGCGCGCGCCACGCCTGCGCATTCCACCGTGACCTTCAACGATGCGTCGTCGGCCCGCTTCGTGGAATTGGCGACGTTCCGGCGCATGCTCGGCGGCTCGCCGATCGTCGGCGGACCTAGTCGCGTCAAGGTAAGTCGCGAGGATGGCTCCGACATGATCTTGCTGCGCGCCACGCATGACGGCTACGCGACCAGATTCGGAATTGTCCATGAGCGCGTTCTGATGCTGTCAACGGACGGCACCCGGCTGGAAGGCGAGGACATTTTCCTGGACGCGGACGGCGAGCCGCGCGTGAGCAGCACACGCGATGAATTCGCGATCCGCTTTCACCTGCATCCCGGCGTGCGCGCGACCCGCTTGACCGATGGCCATGGCGTCATGCTGATGATGCCGAACAAGGAGGTCTGGATATTCAGCGCGCAACACGATCGCGTCGACCTAGAAGACAGCGTCTATCTAGCCGGGAGCGAGGGTCCGCGCCGCACGTTTCAGATGGTTATCCGCGGCAACGCCCGGAACGCTGCGCGCGTGCAGTGGCTGCTTCAGGCCTATCCGCCGGCAGGCGCGAGCGCCGGCGCCTCCGGGCCGGCGGAAGAAGAGGAGCCGCGACTGCCGTTATGAAGCTAGATCGAGCACGACTAAGAGAGCGATGACCGAAAACGCCACCAAAGATTTGCGCCGTGCCTCGCGTGCTCTTATTTCGGTTTCCGACAAGTCCGGAGTCGCGGAATTCGCGCACGCTCTTGCCGAATTCGGCATCGAGCTGATTTCAACGGGCGGTACCCGCAAAATGCTGGTCGATGCGGGATTGAAAGTGTTCGATGTGAGCGAGCTGACCGGCTATCCGGAATTGATGGACGGGCGGATCAAGACGCTGCACCCGGCCGTTCACGGCGGCCTATTGGCGATGCGCGACAATACCGCTCACGTGCAGGCGATGCGGACACACAACATTCGTCCGATCGATATCCTTGTCGTCAACCTTTACCCGTTCGAAGCGACGATCGCCCGCGGCGCAGATTTCGCCGAATGTCTTGAGAACATCGACATCGGCGGCCCGGCGATGATCCGCGCTGCCGCCAAGAATCACGACGACGTCGTTGTGCTGGTGGATGCAAGCGATTACACGGCGCTACTCGACGAACTTAAACACCATCACGGCAGTACGACGCTAGCGCTGCGGCGCCGGTTTGCCGCCAAGGCTTATGCACGCACAGCGACCTACGACGCCGCCATTGCCAATTGGTTCGCCGGCGCGATCGAGGAAGCTGCGCCGGACTATCGTGCGTTTGCCGGTCGCCTCATTGAATCGTTGCGCTACGGCGAGAATCCGCATCAATCCGCCGCCTTCTACCGTACGCCCGAGCGGCGGTTCGGCGTAGCGACGGCGCGACAGGTTCAGGGCAAGCAACTTTCATATAACAACATCAACGACACCGACGCGGCCTATGATTGCGCTGCAGAGTTCGATCCGGCGCGCACCGCAGCCTGCGCGATCATCAAGCACGCCAATCCGTGCGGCGTGGCGGAGGCGGACACGTTGGCCGCGGCGTATCGTAAGGCATTCGACTGCGACCGCACTTCGGCATTCGGCGGCATCGTTGCGCTCAATCGCACGCTCGACGGCGAGGCCGCGCGCGCGATCACCGAGATTTTCACTGAAGTGATCATCGCTCCCGACGCCACCGAAGAGGCGATTGCGCTTGTTGCGGCAAAGAAGAACTTGCGGCTGCTTCTGGCTGGCGGTCTGCCGGATCCGCGGGGTGCGGGATTGACGGCCAAAACCGTCGCCGGCGGGCTTCTGGTGCAGACTCGCGACAATGCCGTCGTCGATGACATGGATTTGCGCCCGGTGACCCGGCGCGCCCCGAGCAATGCCGAGCTGCGCGATTTGCGCTTCGCGTTCCGTGTCGCCAAGCACGTGAAATCAAACACGATCGTCTACGCCAAGAATTCGGCGACCGTCGGCATTGGCGCGGGACAGATGAGCCGCGTCGACGCCGCACGAATTGCCGCGCGCAAGGCGCAAGACGCCGCGCGCGAATCTGGGCTCAAGGAACCGGCCACCAAAGGATCGGTGGTTGCATCAGACGCTTTTTTCCCATTCGCTGACGGGCTGCTCGTTGCCATCGAGGCGGGAGCGACGGCGGTCATTCAACCGGGTGGCTCGATGCGCGATGATGAAGTAATCGCGGCGGCCGATGCCCATGGCATCGCCATGGTCTTCACCGGCACGCGCCATTTTCGGCATTAAACGAACTCGCCATTGCGAGCGTCAGCGAAGCAATCCAGTTAGCGATCCTGATCTCGCAATGACAATGGCTGATTTCAGATCGAGCCAGTGATCCACTGCTCGAGCTTCTGCTTCGGCTGTGCGCCGACCTGACGAGACGCCAGTTGGCCGTCTTTGAACAGCATTAGAGTCGGAATCGACATGATGCCGTACTTTGCCGCGGTGCCAGGGTTCTCGTCGACGTTGAGCTTGACGATCTTCACCTTGCCATTGAGCGAGTTGGAAATCTCTTCGAGAGCAGGGGCAATCATCCGGCACGGGCCGCACCATTCCGCCCAGAAATCAACGACCACCGGACTGCTCGCCTTGAGTACGTCCTTGTCGAACGTGGCATCGGTTACCTTCTCGACCATGAAATACCTCGTGGGTTCAGGGAGTCGTCTGTTCTGGGTTAGGCGCAGAATCGGCTGCCCAAGAGTAGCTGCAAGAATCGCTGGCAACGGGCGTTGAACCTATGAACGCCGCTGGGAGGCGTCAAGCCACAGTCACTGGAGCGTGAAAGGGCTGCGTTTCGGCGCGCTCAAGCGCGGCTTTGAGCGCGATATCGAGGATCGGGCCGGGAATCTCGATCAGATTCGGGCCGGCGCTGAACAAAAGCGCGGCGCGCACGCGTTTGGCCGGATAAATGCCCGTCGAGACCGCGCGATAGAAGGCAAGCTGGGTGACATAGTCCGACGGCACATCGTCGAGCGTGGACGGCACAGGACTGTCGGTCTTGTAATCGATTACCAGGACGGCATCGGCGGTGACTCGCAAGCGGTCGACTTGTCCGGCGACGAGAACAGGTTCGCCGCCCGGGCGGGCGACGCGGCCGACGATCGAGACTTCCGGCCGGCTTCCCGCGGCGAAGAATTCGGCAAAGCGGCCGTGATCGAGAATGCCAAGCACCTGTCGCGCGATCTCCACCAGTTCGTCAGGCGAAAGACGATGCGCGGGATTGCTGAGATAGCGTTCCAGCGCCGCTTTGCGCGCCGCTGGCGGAAGGTCGGGCAACGCCTGCATGAGCCGATGGACGATCTGGCCGCGTAGCATTGCTTTTTGGCGATCGAGCGCTGTGCCGGTTGCCGCGCCAGCCGCAGCGCGGCCGGGTTCTTCCGCCGATCCCGAGGACGGTGCGATTGTCACAACGCCCAAGTTTTTAAGCGTCGCGGGCTGGCGCAGCCACGACGGAAATTCCAGCCGCTCGAACGACTTCACGGTGTGCCTCTCCGCCGGCGAAGCTCTTTCCGGAGTGGTTTTGCGGAAGCGCCAGACTTTTTCATCCGCCTCGGTTTCTTCCACGAGATGAGAATCGAGCGCTCTTCGTATCAGGTCATACCAGCAATCATCGGGGCGCTTTTTTTCAGTGTCAGCGCCGCAGATGATGAGACGGTTCGCGGCGCGCGTCATGGCGACATAGAGCAATCGGCGATATTCGTCGCTCGCCTCCACGAGCGCCGACTGGCGGGCCGCGGCAACAGGTGACGAATCGTCGACCTTGCGGCCAGCCCAGATGACGATATTGCCGGGGAGCTGTAAAAGTCGCGGCTGTCTCGGTCCGGCCGGCGGTGTCATCGTATCGGCGAGGATGACGAGCGGCGCTTCAAGGCCCTTGGCGCCGTGGACCGTCATCACGCGCACCTCATCACGCGCGATTTCCATGTCACGCTTCACCTCCGCGCGCGCCTGCCGCAGCCACGCGAGAAAACCATGCAACGAGGGCGTCTCGCGGCGCTCATATTCGAGGGCAAGATTGAGGAACTCGTCGATCGCATCGTTTGCTTCGGGGCCAAGGCGCGCGAGAATACGCTGCCTGCCGCCTCCGGCGCCAAGGACCTGAGCAAAGAACGCAAAAGGGGTTTCGCGTCTGGCGAGCTCGGCAAGCTTGCCGAGCAGCACGACGGCTTCCGTAAATAACGGCTTCGCGCCGGTTTGCCGAGTGAGCGCGGCGTGCAGGGACGACGGGCCGCGATCCCACGCTATTGCGAACAAATCCTCGTCATCGAAGCCGAACAGCGGGCTACGCAACGCGGTCGCCAGCGCCAGATCGTCCTCCGGCAGCAACAAGGCGTCGGCCAGCACCATCAGATCCATGACCGCGATATGCTCGGTGAGCATGAGGCGGTCGGCGCCGGCGACATCGACCTTCTCGTTTTTCAACGCACGGATAATCGATTCGAACAATTCGCCGCGCTGGCGCACCAGCACGAGAACATCGCCATAGCGCAGGGCGCGGCCACTGGTGCCGATGGGCTCGCGGCTCTCCACCAGTCGTCGCACCGTTCGTGCAATCCGGCGCGCCAGCCGCACGCGCGTGCTGGTCTCGCTGGCCTGGTCGAACGGCGCATCCCAGCCGTCGATATCCGCGCTTTTTTCCGGCTCGACCGGTTCCCAGATCTCGACCAAGCCCGCCGGTGCGTCCGGTAGCGCGCTGTGCGGCGGAAATCCGGTAGGGTCCGACGAAACGCTCGCGGCAACCGGCTTGTCGCTGAACACCGCATCGACGGCGGCGAGGATATTTGTGCCCGAGCGGAAGGAATAGGTGAACTCACGCGCAATGAAAGCGGGCTGGCCGGCTTGATGCGCGCGCTCGAAGTGACGGCGCATTTCGGCAAATTCCTTAGGCGCCGCATTCTGAAACGAATAGATCGATTGTTTTTCGTCTCCCACCGCGAACACGGTGCGCCTCGTGTCGCGCGCGCCGGCGCCAGCGGTGAATTCGGCGGCAAGACCGCGCACGATCTGCCATTGCTTGCTGCTGGTATCCTGCGCCTCGTCGATCAAGAGATGATCGATGCCGAAATCGAGCTTGTAGTGCACCCAGGCTGAATCGACATTGCCGAGAAGCTCGAGCGTTTTGTCGATCAGATCGTCATAGTCGACGAGCCCGCGGCGCTTCTTTTCATCCTCGTAGCGCTGCAGAATTTCGTTCACGATAGTAAGGAGCGCGGCGGAACGATCGCGGCAGACGACCGCGCGCCAGCGCTCCAAGAGGGCACATACGCGCGCCTGTTCCGCGATGAGCCGATTGCTGAGTTGCGTGTCCTCAATCGCCTGCGTCACGATCGATTTTCGCGGCGCACGGTCGGTCGTCGTGCAGAAAATATCGAGATAGGTTCTCAGGCGAGCGGAGCCTGACAAGGAGGAAAGCCGACCAAACCGGCGCCCCTGGTCACTATCGTTTTTGCCGCCCCGCTCGAGCGCTGCCGCTATAGTCGGCCATTCCGTCGCGGCAATAAGCGCGTGCGAGAAAAACTCGTCCTCGACCACTTTGCGGCTGTCCGACGGATCAAGCCCGAGCTGCCTTGACATTGCGGCAGTGGCCGCCTCGACGCCGCCGGCTTTGATGATCCAACGCGCGATGGTCTCGCGCGCGGTGATCGCACTGCGCACCGCCTCGCGGAAGCTCTGATCCGATGCGGCGGTAAGCACCACGTCGAGCGCGCGGCCGATCGGGCTGTCTCCATCGCGTGCTCCGGAGAGCAGCACATCGAGCGTCAATCGCTCGAGCAGTTGTGTCTGTTCGGTCTCGTCGAGCACCGTAAAGCGCGCCGCGACATTGGCCTCGAACGGAAACTGGTGCAGAAGCTGGGCGCAAAAGGCGTGGATGGTCTGCACCTTGAGCCCGCCGGGGGTCTCCAGCGCGCGAGCGAACAGGCGTCGCGCCAACGCACGGCACGCGGGATCGGGCGTCATATTCGAGCGCGCCCGTATCGCATCATCAAGCGCGCTGTCCTCTAGCGTGGGCCACTCGGCGAGCGTGTCGAAGACGCGCTTGGCCATGTTGGCCGCAGCCGCCTTGGTAAAAGTGATGCAGAGGATTTTTTCCGGCTGCACCCCCTGCAACAATAGGTTGATCACGCGCTGCGCCAGCACATGCGTCTTGCCGGAGCCGGCATTGGCTACAACCCAGGCCGACACGTCGGGATCGGCCACGGCGCGTTGCAGCTCGCGGACTTGTGCGGGGATACGGTCTATCGTTCTCATTCGCCGCCCATCGGATCATCGGTGACGCCGCCCGAGCTCGACCATTCCTTGACGCGGGCGAGGTGGTCGTAGTCGCCGTAATGCGTTCGCCACATCGGGTGAACGAGCGAGCGATAAGGGGTGTTCTCGTCGTCGAATTGCTGCGCGAGCTCTTGAAGTTTCGCCATCGCACGATCGGCCTGGTAGTCCGGCGTGCCTTCCCTGAACGTGATCGCCTTTGGTTCGCCGGCGGGGTCGCCGCCTTTCAACAGGACGTAAATCAGTTCGGCGATCGAGCCGCCGGCGGGAATACCGGCAAAACCGCCTCGGCGCAGCATGGCAGCCTCCAATGTGAGCTGCGGGGCTAGGCCGGTGCGCACTTGCTTTTCCGTGCGCGCCGAACCGGTCTTGTAATCGACAACGACATAACGGCCGTCACGGCAACGCTCGATGCGGTCGGCTACGCCGCGCAGCTGGAATGCGCCCTCGCGCGACGAAAACTCGATCTTGCCGTGCGTCTCTGCCGCAAGCGCGATGATGCCGGCGCGCCGTTCGAATTCCCATTCCGCGAACCATTGGGCGATGCGCTTAAAGCGCGGCCACCAGAAGGCGCGCGTTTCCGGAAAGTCTTGCAGCGCGGCAAAGTGCGGTGCGCCGAGCGCGATCAGCTCACTTGCCGGATCGGCCGGCAGGGCTTCCGCAAACTTTGCCGTGAACTCGCCGATGGCGGCGTGAATGATGTTGCCGCGCTCGGCCGCGCCGGGCTCGGTGTCGACGGGATCAAGCGGCCGCAGCCGCAAAATGTGTTTGGCATAGATCGTATAAGGATCGCGCAGCCAATCCTCGATCTCAGTCACGGAAAGAGTCTTCGGCCGTGCCGCTCGCGGCGGCCTTGGCGCCGGCTGCGGCGCGGCGGCGATCCGCTCGGGCCGGTCAAGTTCGCGCGCCCAAGCCAGATAACGCTCGCCGCGCCGCACGACTTCGTCCCATCGGGCGCCCGATACCGCCGCAAGCCGCTGGATGAAGCGCGATGGCATCGACGGCGCGCCGCCGATCTTGGCCGCGCGTGTGAGAAAAACTTCGCGCGCATTGAAGAGCTGCGCGAAATCATGGGCGCTAAGGCCAATGCGCCGCTCCGGCAGATCGAGCCCGAGCTCAAGCCGCATTCGCCGGCTGAGCCAGGCGTCCGAATTGCTTTCCGGCGGCCATGTGCCTTCGACTAAGCCGCCAAGGACGACGCGATCGCTGTCGGTCAGGCGCGCTTCGAGCGGACCCAAAATACGCACCTGCGCACCAAGGCGCGGCGTCGGCCGCACGATGCGCCCGGCCAGTAAGGCGATGAACAATTCCACATAGTCGGATTTTGCGATCAGCAGGCGCGCGGCGGCATTGCTTGTGGCGAGCTCCTCCAGTGCGTCGGCGATTTTTTGTCCGTCGGCGCCGCTCAGTGCGGCTTCGCTATGTTTATCTTTCGAAAGCGAACCGAGTACCGTGCGATGCCGCACGGCAAATTCAGCGAGCGGATGTGACGCCTCGTCCATGGCTTCAAGCGGCGCTAGCGCCATCCTGAGCCGCTCGACCAATTCGACCGCGTCGGCGAGGTCCGCATCGTGCAAGCCGATACGCGGATCGGATGGATGCAGTTCGCTTGGCTCGCGGCGGAGCACACGGCCGAGCTGCGAACGAAAATTCTCCAGTGCCCGCGCCAAGCCGCCGGTGCCGGGACGTGGCCGCGGTCCACGCAAGACCGCGCGCTCGAGCGCGGCAACCGCGCGCCCGCGCCGGCTGAAATCGAGGCGCAGCAGCGGGTGTTTGAGGAGCGCGAGCAGGTCAACCGGCGGTGTGCCGTCGAGCGCGGCGAGCGCGGCTAGCCTGGCAAAAATTCCGGCAGGTGCATCGGCGAGCGCCTCGCCGCCGGAATTTTCTGCCGTCATATCCCAGCGGCCGAGCGCCGCGGCGACGCGCCGCGCCAGGGCGCGATCCGGCGTGACCAGGGCCACCGTCCTGCCGTCCTGCACCGCTTCGCGCAGCGCGACTGCGATTGCGAGCGCTTCTTCTTCGGGATGGGCCGCTTCGATCAGTGTCAAATCCTGCAACGCCGCATCGGTTTGCGCCGAGAGGGCTGCATCCGCCGCGTTCTGCCGCCATTTTTCGGTCGCGTCGACCGGCCGCAGCGCTTCCGAGATCAACCGTTCGCGGCCGCGCGGCGCCGCCAAGGGCATAACCGCATCCCGCGTAATGCCAATGCGGTTCAGCAAGGCTTGCAGCGCGAACTGCGGATGGCCCGGTGCGGCTGCGATGTCGCTTCCGGCCTCGCCTGCGATCAGCCGCCAGCTTTGTTCGTCGAGATCGGTATCGAGCCCCGGCAGCACGACCGCCCCCTGTGGCAGTCTGGCGATTGCCGCAATCAGGTCGGCGGTCGCCGGGATCGAGCCGGTTGAGCCGGCGACGATCACCGGGCCCTCAGATTTGCGTGACAGCCGCGCTGCCTCGGCCCTGATCAAGGCGTCGCGGCGTGCCGCCGGATCCATCGCGCCGAGTTCATCCAGAAGCTTCGGCCAGTTTTGCCGCGCAATCTGCAAAAACCGCAACGTGAGCTGCCAAAACGCATCGAATTCATCGGGGACAAGTTCGTCGAGCCTCGACCATGGCACGTTGCGGGTGGTCATATCGTCCATCAGTCGGGCGAGATCGTCCGCGAGCGCACATGCGGCCGCCGGGGTTTGGGCGACCAGCGGCGTACCGCTTAAGCCGCGGACCTCCAGCGATTGCGCCCAAGCCATGACCAATCGCGTCAGCAGGAGCCGCCGTTCGGCGCCGCCTAGCGCCGGCCGCAGTTCAAGCGCGTCCGCCGCTATGCCGCCGGCAACGCTTTCGGCGAACGCGATCTCGTCCTCGTCGATGTCGCCGATCGCGACGATGCGCGGCAGGATCGCGCCGTCGCCTGCAAGGCGTTCGAGAAATGCGTCGCGCATGAGCCGACAGACGCGGCGCGTCGGCAGATAGAGGGTGGTCGCCGCAAGCGCTAGCGGGTCGCCGGCAAATTCGAAACCGAGCTTGCCGTCAAGTAAAGTTTCGATCAGCGTCGGCAGAAATAGCGCCGATGCCGGGATAGAGAAGACGCGCTGCCTCATGGGGGATCGCGGGACTTGCCACGACACTCTAGCAGAGCTTACGCCATGGCTGCGAGCGCGGCTTCAGCGGCGCTCACCGCTTCCGGCGTTCCGACATGCATCCACAGACCGTCGAGACGCAAGCCGAACAGTCGGCCGGCGGCGGCAGCACGATCGAACAGCCGCGTGAGCGCAAATGCACCTTGCGGGGCATGCGCGAACAAAACCGGCGTCAGGATCGCCGCGCCGGCATAGATGAACGGTGCCATTTCCTGTTCGGCGCGCGGCCGAAGCTTGTCGTCGTCCAGCATGATGTAATCGCCACGGCCCACATAGCCGAGGCTGCCGGCGCTCGGAGCCAGCAACAGAAGGCCGTCCATTGTTTTTGCGTCGAAGCGTTCCGCAAGCCGCGCGAAATTCGGCTTCGGTCCGTCGAGCCAAAGCGTGTCGGAATTGACCAGAAAGAACGGCGCAGCGCCGAGCTGCGGCAGCGCTTTGGCAATGCCGCCGCCGGTGCCGAGAAGCCCGCCGCGTTCGTCGGAAATGAGAATGCGCGGATGCCGCCGCCCCGCCAGATGCCGTTCGATGGCATCGGCCAGATGGTGCACATTGACGACAGCGAACTCGACGCTGGCTTCGGCCAGCCGATCGAGGCTGTAATCGATGAGCGACTTGCCGCCAACGGTGACCAGCGGCTTTGGCACATGCCCGTTATAGGGCCGCATACGCGTGCCAAGCCCCGCCGCCAATACGATCGCGCTCTTCGGCATCATGCTGCCGCCCCCAACCCGCATGGAGCGCAGTCGCGCCCCCAATACCATCTATTTGCGCACGATCTTGTCCGAAAACCGGTTCCCACCCCTCGGATCAGGTCCGAGGACAGGCTTTTGGGATCATGCACCAGCCCCGAATCGCCGCATCATAACCCATCCGGAGATGGCACATTTACGGCATACCAGGCTTTCAGCTCAGCAAGAGCCGGATGGGCCAGCGACCGGTGCAGGTAGTTCCACAACCGCGGCATGTGGCGCAGATATTGCGGTTTGCCGTCGCGCCGTTGCAGCCGAGCAAAAATGCCGAGAATCTTCGTTGCGCGTTGCGCCGCCAAAGTCGCATAGAGGAGCGTAAAATCGCCTGTGTTGAAATTGCGGTCATTGCTTAACCGCGAACGCACGTAGCGGCTCAGCAAATTCATCTCGAGCTGTTCAGGAACGTCGACACGGGCGTCCTGGAGAAGCGAAGCGACGTCGTAGGCCGCCGGTCCGATCAATGCGTCCTGAAAATCGACGAGGCCGATCCGCGCGATCCCCTCGCGGTCCGGTAGCCAGAGCAGATTCGGCGAATGGTAATCGCGCAGCACCCAGGTAGCCGGCGCTTCGAGCACCGGCGCAAGCGCCGCTTGCCACAGCGCGACGAACTCGGCATGCGCCGCGTCGCTCACCGCGGCGCCAGCCTTGATGAGATACCAATCGAGCAGCAGTTCGGCTTCGATCAACAAAGCGCCGACGTCATAACGCGGCAGCCGGTAGTCGAGCGCAGCGGTGACCGATAACCGGCTCGGTAAGTTGCGCGTATGTAGCGCCGCCAAAAAGTCCACCGCGGCGGCATAGCGATCTTCGATCGGGGCCGGCGGATCGTCGCCAACAATGTGCTCGTCGCCCAAATCCTCCATGACGATCAACCCGTGATCGAGATCGGCGTGGAGGATTTCCGGCGCGGACAAGTCGAGACGACGCAGCGCGGCTGCCAGCGCGACATAAGGCACCACGTCTTCGGCAAGATGAGCGATGGCGCTGTACGGCTTGCCGTCGCGCACTGGCGGACCGTCAGGCCGCCGCGGCGCATTCATCAGAACCGCGGTTCGATTGTCCAATGTGAGCCGTTCGAAAATCCGCGTCGATGCGTCGCCCTGCATCCGCCGCCGTTGCGCTTGCGCGAACCCGGCCTCATCGAGAAAGCCGCGCAGCATGGCGATACGTTCGGCGCGCGGCGCAAACGCGCCGAAGCCGGTGTAGCGGACGTGACGCACACTAAGTGCGAGCCCCGGTGCCAGCGTGAAAGCGATGTCAAGGCGATCCACCGGCAGCGATCCGGCGGCGCGATCCGGCCATTCGACGAGGACCACCGGCTGATCAGGCAGGTCTTCGAAGCCGAGCTCGGCAAGTTCGGCCGCGCTGGCGACACGATAGAGGTCACCGTGAACCAGGGTGAAACGCGGCAGTTCGTAATTCTGCACCAAAGTGAAAGTCGGGCTCGGCACCTCGATCGTGTCGTCGGCTGAGAGGTGGCGGATGAGCGCGCGGGCGAACGTCGTCTTGCCGGCGCCGAGATCGCCGGACAGCGTGATGAGATCGCCGGGTTCGAGCGCACTGGCGATGTCCATCGCCAAGCGACGCGTCGCCTCTTCGTCCGGCAATGTCAGCGAAAAGCTTGCGCCACCCGGCGCGGTCAACAGCATGTGGGTCTCGCTACTCCGCCGCCGTCAGGCTGGCGATTTCGGCGAGTGGGAAAATACATGTGACGGTGGTGCCTTGTCCCACAGCAGAATCGATCGTCACCTCGCCGCCATGCAATTCGACAAACGAGCGGACAAGCGAAAGCCCGATCCCGGGGCCGTGATGCTGGGAGCCGAGCGAGTGAGTTTCGAACCAGTCGAACACCTTTTTCAGCATATCCGCCGGAATGCCGGGTCCCATGTCGGTCACCGAGAAAACGATCGCATCGGGCCGGCGCTCGGCCAGTAGCGTGACGGTCGAGCCTGGCGGAGAAAAACTCAAAGCATTTGCCAAGAGATTGAACAAAATCTGCCGCAGCCGCAACTTGTCAGCAACAAAACTGCCAATATTCGGCGGCGCCTTGATGTCGAGCGTGACGCCGCCGCTTACCACGCGGTCTTGCACGCCCTCCGCGGCGGTCCTCATCGCCTCGCGAATGTCGACCGTAACAAAGTCGAGCTGCATACGGCCGGCGTCGATCGTTGCCAAATCGAGAATGTTGTTGATGAGAGCCAGCAATGTGTTGGTGGAGACCGTGATGTATTCCAGGTATTCGCGCTGCTTCTGCGTCAGTGGACCCGTTGCCGGTTCGCCGAGCAGATGGACGAAGCCAATAATGTTGGTCAGCGGCGATCGCAGTTCATATGAGACGTGATGAACGAAGTCGACCTTGATCTTGTCGGCATCTTCGAGTGCTTCGTTACGTTCGCGCAGCGCGCGTTCGACGTTCACTGAGTCGCTGACATCGTGGAACGTCGCCAGCGTGGCGCCGTCGGGGAGCGGCACGGAATTGCAGTCGATTACGCTGCCGTCGCGCCGCTCGATCCGGCCGAGCGTGGCTTCGCGGGCCTCGATCGCGGTCACGACCTGGCGTAAGGCGCGCCAAGCCGGGGCGTCGCCATGCAACGGCTGGCACAATGCGGTGATTTTCTCGATGTGCGGCCGGTCAGCGAGCAATTCTGAGGGCAGCCACCACATTCGCTCGAAAGCCGCATTATGCAACCGCAGCCGCCCGTCGCTGCCGAAAACCGCGACGCCTTCGGCGAGCCTGTCGAGTGTCTCGCCCTGAATTCGGATCAATTCCTCGAAGCGGCGCTCAAGGTCGAGGCGCTCGGTGACATCGTGAAACAAGTACGTCACGCCGCCTTCCGGATTGGGCGTGGTAATCACCCGCAAGGTGCGGCCGTCCGGCAGGTGCCAAGTGTGGTCTTTCGGTTCCGCGATGCGATAAGCCTCATGCAGCTGCCACTTCCATTGCCGGAAGTCGCGCTCTTCCGGCAGCTTGCGTCCGGCACGCAATATATCCAGCACTGCGGAATCGCTCGGCCGCTGATCGAGCACGGCCGCGTCGAGGTCCCACAAGGTGCGATAAGCATCATTGTAGAACGTCAACCGCTGGCCGGAATCGAACATGGCGACGCCGGTCGAAAGCTGATCCAGCGTGCGGCGATGCGCGTCGGCCAATCGTGTCAGCGCACTGCGCATGGTCTCGGCCTCGGTCGCGTCTACGACAATGCCGGCGCTGCCAGCTTCCGTATCGAAATCAAGCACATCGAAGGTGCGCTGCACTCCGCCCATCGCGGTGCGAAGCCGGCCGGAATAGGAACCGCGCGCAAGCCGCGCCTGGACGATGCTCGCCCGCGCCGCACTGTCGAGAAGCTCCAAACGCTGGTCGACCGCCTCGGTTGCGCTTTTCGCTTCGACCGCCAGCGCATAGGCGGCATTGACGAAGGTCAACCGGCCGTCGGCGTTACGCGTCCAAGCCGGCAAGGGCAGCGTTTCGACGATGGCGCGCAATGCCGCTGCTTCGGCGGAGAGTTTCTCGTGGCGCTCAAGCAAATCCGCGAGTTCGCGCTTGGCCGCCCCGGCATGCTTGAACCGGAGCACCGCATGGCCGCCCATGGCGCGGCCTTGGACCTCCAGCGGATGACCGCCGAGCGTCAGCAACGTCATTGCGAATGGTTCGCCGCGCGCACTCAGCGCCGCGACGGCGCGCTCCATGGCGGCGGCTTTGCCGCTTTCCAACCAGCTGTCGAACGCGAGTAAATGTTGCGAACCGGACAGACCGATGGTCGCGGGGTCGCCCTCGATTGCCGGTTCGTCGTAGCCCGCCGCCCAGTCGACGACGAGCTGCGGTTCTGAAAGCAGGATAGCGCGGGCGCGGTCCATTGCCGCGCGCAAGATTGCGGTTTCACGTTGCGCCCAAGCTTCCAGTTTCGCTGCTCGGCGGCGCGTTCGCACCAGCATGATCGCGATTGTGACGGCGAATAGAGCGACACCGGCGATCAGAATCAGAGCGATGATTTCGTGTTGAGCGATGCCGCGGTGCGCATTGAGGGCCAGCTCATAGAATCCATGCAGACCGGGTGCAGATCGCTCCGCAGCACCGGCCGGCGACGAGGCGATCACGCCGATTGCCCCGGCCCCGATTGCCCGCCGGTGCCGCCGCAGGCGACGCCAGCTCGTCCGGATCTGGTCCGGCATGCCCCTTTGCCTCTGCCGGCCTTAACCCATCCCGCCGGCCGGTCCCCCGCGAGCGAGCCCGCGAATCGCGCAACTTTACTCTTAAGCGGAATCAGGTCGAAAGAGTCCAGATCGTGAACGCAAGGCAGGCAGGCTTCGAGCGGGCTTAGTGCCCAGCCTCAGCAGCGCGCGCATCCGCGGCACCCTCGTTGAGCGCCTCGGCACCGCGGACCAGGTCTTCGATATTGATGCGGGACAGTGCCACGCCGAATTCGTGTTCGGCCGCCGCCATTGCCGGCAACACGACTCGGGTCACGAGTTCGGACCCGCCATGCAGCTCGTCGGTATCCTCGACCGTGCCGGCAGCGTGCAAAATGTCGTTAACGGTTACGGGGCGGCGGTCGCGCGCGAGCTCGTAGCCGCCGCGTGGGCCGCGGATGCCCTTCAATATTCCGCAGCGAACCAAGGCTTGGAGCACAGGTTCCAGGTGCCGCGGCGGCAACCCATGGCGCGCAGCAAGCGTCTTCGCGGAGATCGGCTGTCCATTCTCCTGCATTGCGACGTCGATGACAGCAGCGACAGCCAGAACTGCTTTACGCGGCAATAACGGCATGGAGCGGGTGAAACGAAATCTGCAGCGGATTGGTTCGACGATCAGAGGAATTAATGTCACGACCCCGATCGCCGCACTGGGACAACGCTGACTCACCCAGCCGGTTTCGGACTGCGTGCCGTCATTCCGGTGGAACCGAAGCCGCCGTCCTCGCGCGTGGTCGCGTCGAGGCTTTTCGTTTCAACGATCTGGGCCTGTTGAATAGGCGCGATCACCATCTGCGCGATACGAGTTCCACGCCTGATTTCGAAGCTTTCGTGGCCCAGATTTACAAGAATGACCTGTATTTCGCCCCGATAATCGGCATCGATTGTTCCTGGCGAATTGAGGACCGTGACGCCGTGGCGAATTGCGAGTCCCGAGCGCGGTCGGATCTGGCCTTCGTGTCCGGGCGGTAACGCAACGGCGATCCCTATAGGGATGGCGACACGTTCACCGGGCGCGATCTTGACCGGCATATCGGCTGGCACCGCAGCGAAGAGATCGATTCCTGCAGCTTGTGCAGTCTGATAGGCGGGCAGAGGCAAGTCGGCGCCATGCGGCAAGCGCATTACACGAAGCTCAATGTTCGGTGTTCGGTTCACCGCTTGGCTCCGTCAAGCGCAGCAGCAATCCGTGCGATCAACTTGCAGGCCACCTCGTCCTTGCCTTGCGGCGGCCACGATTCGACACTTTCCGCAGTAACAAGGTGAACGGTATTGCTGTCGCCGCCCATAACACCACTGGCGGGCGAGACGTCATTCGCCACGATCCAGTCGCAGCCTTTACGGGCAAGCTTTGCCCGTGCATTGGCGACAACCTCGTCGGTTTCGGCGGCAAAACCGATGACGAGCCGCGGTCGCCCCGACTTGCGATGGGCGATGCTCGAGAGGATGTCCGGATTCTCGGTGAGTGCCAGACGCGGCGTGCGATCCGGCTCCTTTTTGATCTTCCTCGCGCTCGGATTTTCGGCGCGCCAATCAGCCACGGCCGCAGCGAAGATCGCCACGTCGGCAGGAAGACTCTGTTCAACCGCCTCGAACATCTGCCGTGCAGTATCGATTTTGATCACGCTAAGTCCGGCAGGGTCGGGCAGATTGACAGGACCGCTGACCAAAATCACCTCGGCGCCGGCCGCAGCGGCAGCCGTGGCAATGGCATGGCCCTGCTTGCCGGACGAACGGTTGGCGATATAGCGCACGGGATCGATCGGTTCGTGCGTCGGCCCGGAGGTTACGATCACGCGCTTGCCGGCGAGCGTCGCGCCGACGCGCAGCAGGCGCTCGACCGCAGCGACAATCTCAAGCGGTTCGGCCATCCGGCCCAAGCCCGCTTCGCCACGCTCGGCCATTTCGCCGGCATTCGGTCCGATAACGTGGATGCCATCGGCAATCAGCTGCGCCAGATTACGAACTGTCGCTTGGGCGGCCCACATATGCGGGTTCATCGCCGGTGCAATCAGGATCGGCTTGTCGGTCGCCAGCAAAACAGCAGTGGCAAGATCGTCGGCATGGCCGCCCGCCATTTTCGCCAGCAAGTCTGCCGTCGCCGGGGCAACCACGATCAGGTCCGCCTCGCGGGCTAGTCGAATGTGGCCGATGTCGAATTCGCTTTGCGGATCGAACAGCTCGGTAAAGGCGCGCCCGCCCGCCACTGCGCCGACCGCGAGCGGCGTCACAAAGTGCCGCGCCGCGGGGGTCAGGATGCAGCGCGGTTGCACGCCGCGCTCCTGCAAACGGCGGATTAGGTCGAGCGACTTATAGGCGGCGATGCCGCCGCCGATGATCACCACGATCCGCGGCGCAGCTGCGGCCGTCGCGCCGTCGGGTTTCGGCTGGGTTACCGACGCCGGTCGCTCGTCTGAATCACGGTCGCTCTGTTCTGCCGCCTCACGCAGAATGAGGCGCACCTCGTCCTCCATGGAACGGCCGTGGCGGGCGGCGCGCAGGCGCAACAGCCGCTTGAGCTTGTCGTCGAGCTGGCGAACCGTCAGGCTGGCCAAGGCAAGGCCTTTTCCTTTGCTACCAGCTATTTACGCTCAAATTGATTGCATTGCAATCAGCGCAATCATCAGCGCAAAACAAGCCAGAGCAAAAGGGCAGCGATAATCCACAGCGCGGCCACCATCCATCGTGCGCGGCGGGCTTCGGTCTTGTCGAGTTCGGCGATCGTCTGCGGCGACAGCACGAGCCCGTCGCGGGTGATTTCATCGAGCTGATCGAGCACGCGGGCGCCGCGCGTCAACAGGCCGGGTGCGTTGCCGGCGAAGCGGCCGAGTTCGGCTGCACCAAGGGCGGCGCTCTCCAGCTTGCCGGCGGCGCCGAGATGGCGCTCCATCCATTCCCGCACCACCGGCTCCGCGGTGCGCCACATATCGAGCTTCGGATCGAGCGTGCGCGCCACGCCTTCGACCACGACCATGGTTTTTTGCAAGAGCAACAGTTCCGGCCGCGTGCGCATATCGAACAAGCCCGTCACCTCGAACAACAGCGCCAACAGCCGCGCCATCGAAATATCCTCGGCGGTGCGATTGTGAATCGGCTCGCCGATGGCGCGGATGGCTTGCGCGAAGTCTTCAATCGAATGGCGCGGCGGCACATAACCCGCTTCGAAATGAACCTCGGCGGTGCGGTGATAATCGCGGGTGATGAAGCCATGGAGGATTTCGGCGAGGAACAGGCGTTCCTTGACGCCAAGCCGGCCCATAATGCCGAAATCCACCGCAATCAGCCGGCCCTCGTCATCGACGAAAAGATTTCCCGGATGCATGTCGGCGTGAAAGAAGCCGTCGCGCAGCGCATGACGCAGGAAGGTCTGGATGAGGGCCGTGGCAAGCTTCGGCAGTTCGAAGCCTTTGGCGGCCAACCGCGCCCGATCGGACAAAGGTGTTCCGTCGATCCATCCCAGCGTCAGCACTTCTTTAGTGGTTCGGTCCCAATCGACCTCCGGCACGCGGAAGTCGGGATCGACCCTGGTATTTTCCGCCATCTCAGAGAGCGCGGCCGCCTCGAGCCGGAAGTCCATTTCGACCAGGACGCTACGGCGCAACGTGTCGACCACTTCGACCAGGCGCAACCGGCGCGCCTCGGGGGAAACATTCTCGGCATGCTTGGCGGCGAAGGTGAACGCCGCCAAATCGGCGTGGAAGCGGCGCTCGACGCCGGGCCGCAAGACCTTCACCGCGACCGGCCGCGACCCGGTCGGGCTGGCAATAGTGGCGCGATGGACTTGCGCGATCGAAGCGGCGGCGACCGGCGGGCCGAAGCTCGTGAAAATCGCCGACGCCGGCTTGCCGAACGAAGCGGCTAGGGCAGCTTCCGCTTCCGCCTGGCTGAATGGCGGCATGCGGTCTTGCAGGCTCTCGAGGTCGCGGGCCAAAGCAGCGCCGACGACGTCGGGACGGGTGGCAAGAAACTGTCCGAGCTTGACATAGCTCGGCCCCAGCCGCGTCAGCGCCGCCGACAGCCGCGCTTCGGCGGGGCCGGTCGTGCGGCGCTCGAACAGCCGCACGACGCGAATGAGCGGCCGGGCGCCGGCCGGCGCCATGATCGGATCAACGATACCGAAGACGCCTTCGCGGGCGAAAACGAAAGCGGCGCGGGCAAGCCGCAGAAGGTGCGCAGGTCCCGCGATCACAAACGCCAGCCGGAATGCAGTGCCACGATGCCGCCGCTCATGGTTTGGAACGAGACGCGGGCAAAGCCGGCGGCACGCAACATCGACGCAAAGGCCTGCGGCTTGGGGAAACGGCGGATCGATTCGACAAGATAGCGGTAGGAGTCAGCTTCGCCGACAACCATCCGGCCCAGCGCCGGAATGACGTTGAACGAGTAGAAATCGTAAAGCCGGTCGAGCGCCGGCACATCAACGGAGGAAAATTCCAGGCAGACAAATCGGCCGCCGATCTTGAGTACGCGAAAGGCTTCAGCAAGCGCACGTTCGATCCGAGGCACGTTGCGAATGCCGAACGCGATGGTCGCAGCGTCGAAACTGCGTTCGGCAATTGGCAGCGCTTCGGCATTGGCCTCGGAGAACGTGACGGCTTGCGCGCCGGCTCGCGCCATCGCCCGCCCGCGGCCGACCTCGAGCATGTCCGGATTGATGTCGCAAACCGTGACCACAGTTCGTGGGCCACCGCGATCGATGATGCGAAAGGCGATATCGCCGGTCCCGCCGGCAATATCGATGACTGAAAACGGTGTCGTTTTGGGCGGATCGACCGCCGTCACCAGGGCATCTTTCCAGGCCCGATGCAGCCCAAACGACATCAAGTCGTTCATCAGGTCGTAGCGGCGCGCCACGCTGTGAAACACATCGTCGACCAGCGCCTGCTTCGCCTGAAGCGGCACCTCCCGTGAGCCAAAATGCGCCGTTTCCGCCATCGTCACTGCCTTGATACGCAACCATAGCGCGCCCGGCGCAGGCAGGCTATGTCTTTGAAATTAACCACGTTGCGGCGGCGACCCAGATAAAATGCCTGAACTTCCGGAAGTGGAAACGGTACGCCGCGGCCTCGAACAAGCGATGCAGGGCGAACGCATTACGCGGGTCGAAGTTCGCCGGGGCGATCTGCGCTGGCCGCTGGCAAAGGACTTTGCCCAGCGCGTGCAAGGCAAGACCGTGACCGGTCTCGGCCGGCGCGCCAAATATCTCCTCGTCGACCTTTCCTCAGGCGACGTGCTCTTGATGCATCTCGGCATGTCCGGTTCGTTTCATGTCTTTGTCGGCAACGACAAGCAACTCGGCCGCTACTATCACGAGCGCGCCAATCACCTCGCTCACGACCACGTCGTCTTTCATCTCACATCCGGCGCCACTGTGACGTTCAATGATCCGCGCCGCTTCGGCTCCATGAAACTTGTGCCGCGCGCCGGGCTCGACGCCGAGCCGCTGTTGCGCGGCCTCGGTCCCGAGCCGCTCGGCAACGCCTTTGACGCAGCCATGCTGGCGCGCGCTTGCCGTGGCAAACAGACCAGCCTCAAGGCTGCGCTGCTCGATCAGCGCGTCGTTGCCGGACTAGGCAATATCTATGTCTGCGAGGCGCTCTACCGGGCGCATCTTTCGCCGAAGCGGCGCGCCTCGACCATCGCCGAGCGCGGCGGCGCGCCGAATGATCGTGCCAAGCGGCTGATTGACGCCATCAAGGCGGTGCTGACGGACGCAATCAAGGATGGCGGCTCGTCGCTGCGCGACCACCGGCTCACCGACGGCGAGCTTGGAATGTTTCAACATCATTTCCGCGTCTACGATCGCGCCGGCGCGCGGTGCCGGACGCCGGGCTGCCGCGGCGTCATTAAGCGCATCGTGCAGAACGGCCGCTCGACCTTCTATTGCCCGGTGTGCCAAAAATGAATTTTGCGAGGCATCCATGAGCGAGAAGAGCGAGACCGTCCTTGTCGAGACCCGCGGCCGCGTCGGGCTGATCCGCCTTAATCGGCCGCAAGCGCTCAACGCGCTCAACAGCGCGCTGATCCGTGATCTCGCCCGCGCGGTCGATGCTTTCGAGGCCGACGCCAATATCGGCTGCATGGTTGTCACCGGCTCAGACAAGGCGTTCGCCGCCGGCGCCGACATCAAGGAAATGTCCGGCAAGACCTTCACCGACGCTTTCCTCGGCGATTTTATCGGAACGTGGCATCGCGTCGCCGAGGCCCGCAAGCCGGTGATTGCCGCGGTCGCGGGATTTGCGCTTGGCGGCGGCTGCGAGCTTGCCATGCAATGCGATCTCATCATCGCCGCGGACAACGCCAAGTTTGGCCAGCCGGAAATCAAGCTCGGCATTATTCCCGGGATCGGCGGTACGCAACGGCTCACGCATGCGGTCGGCAAAGCCAAGGCTATGGACCTGGTCCTGACCGGCCGCATGATGGACGCGGGGGAGGCCGAGCGCGCGGGCCTCGTTGCGCGCGTCGTGCCGCTACAAAATCTGCTCGACGAAGCGCTCAAGGTCGCGGCAACCATCGCGTCGATGTCGCTGCCGTCGGTCTTGGCAGCGAAAGAAGCGGTCAATCGCGCCTTCCAGGCGTCGCTTGCCGAAGGCATCCGCTTCGAGCGGCGGGTGTTTCACTCGCTGTTCGCCACGCGCGACCAGAAGGAAGGCATGGCGGCGTTCATCGAAAAGCGGCCGCCAAAATTCGAGAATAAATAATTGGCGCTGATTCAATGCGTGCGCCGCGCATAGACACCCCGGTCGGCCAAACCTAGACTAACAACTACGTTCCGGGCGAGGGCGGACCCGATGACCGCAGGACCAGATGGCCGGCGAACGCGTTGAGCGGCGTCTGAGCGCAATATTTGCCAGCGACATCGTTGGTTACAGCCGGCTGATGGAGGCTGACGAGGAAGGCACTCTGGCGCGAATGAACGCCCATCGGCGCGAATTTCTCGAGCCCGCAGTTGCGCAAAATCGCGGCCGGATCGTGAAGCGCACGGGCGACGGTGTGCTGATCGAGTTCAGCAGCGCGGTCGACGCCGCGCGCTGCGCCATTGACGTCCAGCGCGGCATGGGAGAGCGCAACGCGGGCGTGTCGCCGGAGCGCCGCATCGAACTGCGGATCGGCATTCACGTCGGCGACATCATGATCGAGGACGACGACATCTTCGGCGACGGCGTCAATATTGCCGCGCGTCTGGAAAGCATTGCCCAGCCTGGCGGCATTTGCATCTCCGACGATGCTTATCGCCAGGTGCGCGGTAAGGTCAACGTGAATTTTCAGGATTCCGGCGAGCAAGAGCTCAAGAATATTGCACGACCCGTGCGCGTCTATCAACTCCGTCCCGAGGCGGCGACTGCCGCCGCAAAGCCGGCGAGCGGCCTGGCGCTGCCCGATAAGCCCTCGATCGCTGTGCTCGCGTTCCAAAACATGAGCGGCGACGTCGAGCAGGAATTTTTCGCTGACGGCATTGCCGAGGACATCATTACGGCGCTGTCCAAAGCGCATTGGCTATTCGTCATCGCGCGCAACTCCTCGTTCAGCTACAAGGGCAAATCGGTCGACGTGCGCGAAGTCGGCCGCGATCTCGGCGTGCGCTACGTACTCGAAGGCAGCGTGCGGAAGGCCGGCAATCGCGTTCGCATCACCGCGCAGCTTATTGACGCTACGAGCGGCCATCACGTCTGGGCCGAGCGCTACGACCGCGCTCTCGAGGACATTTTTGCCGTTCAGGACGAGATCACCCGCAGCATTATCGGCGCCATCGCGCCCGGGATTGTCGCTGCCGAGATCCAGCGCACGCGCGGCAAGGAAGCCGCTCAGCTTGGGCAATGGGAACGCGTGATGCGCGCCCATTGGCACGTCTGGCGCTTCACACGCGAGGATTGCCGTGAAGCCTTCCATCTGACCGATGAAATTTTGCGGCGTGACCCAAACAATGCATTGGCGCTTGCCGACCTGTCATTTAACTGGCACTTCGGCGGTGTGTTTGGCTGGACGACAGAACCCATTGCCAAGGCCATGGAAAAGAGCGGTGACGCGGCACGGCGGGCAGTCGCCGCGGAAGATCGCGATGCTACAGCTCAGGCTGCGCTTGCAGTCTATGAGGTGTTCTCGAACCGCCACGACGACGCCATCAAGCGACTCATGCGCGCAGTCGAGCTCGATCCAAACTCGAGCCTGGCGCGCGGCCAGCTTGGCGTTGCCTTGAGTTTCGGGGGCGAGCCCGATCGCTCTATCGCGGCACTCGAGGACGCCAAACGCTTGAGCCCGCGCGACTACCTGATGGTGATTTGGCATGCTGTTGACGCCTGGTCGCATCTGCACGCGGAGCGTTTCGCCGACGCAATGGCCTGCGCCAAACAAGCGATCGAATTCAATCCGGCATTTCCGGATTCGCACGGCATCCTCGCTGCGGCCGCGGCACATCTGTGGCAGATGACGGAGGCGCAAGCCGGTCTCGCAGAGTTCGTACGCCTGCTTCCAGAGTTGACCTTGTCGGATCCACGGTTGATCCGGCCCTTCCGCCGCCCGGCGGATCGCGAACGCTTTTTCGCCGGCTTGCGCAAGGCCGGACTTGCAGAGTGAAATCTTGGAATTGATTGGGGCGTCATAATCTGATTTTTCCGCCATCAACTGAGAGGAAACACAAACATGCCGGACAACCTTCGTTTCTCCAATCCAGACACTATCGCCAAGCCGCCAGGCTACAGCCATGTTGTCGAAGTCACGGGGCCCGGCCGAATCGTCTATTTTGCTGGTCAGCTCGGCATGGACCGGTTGGGCAAGATGGGCGCCAACACCCGCGAACAGATCGAGCTCGCCTTCGAGAACCTCAAAGCGGCTCTGGCTTCCGTCGGTGCCGGCTTCGAACATGTCGTCAAGGTCAACAACTACGTCGTCAATATCGGCGCCAACATCGCGATGTTTCGCGAAATACGCGACAAGTACGTCAACACGTCGGCGCCGCCGGCGAGCACCACAATCGGCGTGCCGGAACTGGCGCGCCCGGGCGCCTTGTTTGAGATCGAGGCGGTGGCGATTTTGCCGGCCAAATGATCGCGTGCTCGCGGGCGTAGACCGCAGATCGCGCTGTCACTCCCGACTATGCTGAGCTTCGACCCACTGCTGGATTCCTGCAGTGCGCAGGAAGTCCAGTGCATTGGCTTCTTGAACCGTTTGGGTGTCAGATTCGGCCGCTATCGTCGCGACGATCGCGTCGCACTTATTGGCTAACGCGATAGTCAAAATGGTTTTGGCCGGTTGCAGTGGCCGCTCGACCGCAAACAGGCGTGCACGACCGCTCATTTTTCCAGTGGTTACCGCATGGCCAGCCGCCAGCGGTTTGTAGTGCGTTCCTATGAGCTCGAAGTCGCCGACGCGGTCGATCTCATCGTCATCGGAAACGCCGGTGGCGCAACGGCAGAATCCGATCTTGGCGCGGAGGTAAAGGTACACTTCGCTGCCGCATTTGTCGGCGCCGCATCGAAACGCCAGGCCGGTGCCCCACTGGTCAACCGGAAACGGCCATTTCTCTTCGGACCACCTCGTGCTTTGGGCGTCGCTCGTTGCGATATTTTGCGCCGAGCTTTCGCAGCCCACGAACATCAGCGATCCCAAGGCAAGGCCCAATGCAAAAGTGCGCGCGCAATTCATTCACCCTCCCAAAAAGCAACAGCTATTGCCCAATGATCGCCCGGGCATCGCCGGTCAGTTCGAGTATGTGCATCCCGGTGTTGGCCCGATCGACCATGTAGACATAGCCGCGATCATCGGTCTCGACGTTGTTGGTCTGGATCGCGACCTTGCAATTGTCTTGACCGTTGATCGTGATGCAGCGTTTGTCGGTTGTTTCGGTGATCGAGGGAATAAAATATCCGATTTGCTTAGGATGATACGGATCGCGTATGTCGACGGCCCGAACGCCAGCATTGAAGTAGCTGAGAAACACGACTTTCTTGTAAAAAATCGGAGCCATGCTTTCATTCGAGGCGTGCGTCCCAAAACGGCCGCCGCGGGAGCAGAAGTCGCCGCTAGCCTCCGACACCTGGAAATTGGAAATGATCATTGGGTGCGCTTCGATGGTGACGTCGACGAACCATGCCATCTGCCGCGGCTCCTGGCAGGCATTGCGTATCTGCTCGTCGACAATCATGACGATGTCGCGTTCGGTGCCGAGTGAATCCTTGGCGAACTCGGCGATCGGCATTTTCGGCATCGGGAATGTCGTATGCGCGCCGTTGAATGGCGTCATCGTGAGCCTACCCACTTCCGGATAGAGCAGATTCTCAGCGGTCGGCTCCCTGGGGCCATGCAGAAGCTTGTCGCGGTCGACAATCTGCATCACGCCGTTTTTGTTGGTGCCGTAACCGAAATAGATGCGGTTGCCCTCCCTCCCGAGCGAGATCATGCCGTGCAACTGTTCCGGCACGGGGCCGGTTGCGCCGGGCTGCTGGCCAGGCAAGCCGAAGTCCCGGATTTTGACCGGATGGGACGGATCGCTCATGTCGTAGACTTCGGTCATGCGATTGACGCGCCATCCGGGCACGCCGGAGACGAGGTAGGCGATCCCGGTATCGCATTCCCACCAGCTTTTATGGGTGTCGTTGAGCTCGCCTTCGCGCTGCCAGATCAGCGCAGGCTTCGCCGGGTCAGTGACATCATAGATTTGATGGCCTTTGCCGCCGAACACCCGCAGCAGATAGGTGTTGTTGGGATCGCCCTTGGGCAATGCACGGCCGTCGCAGACGCGCGTCATCTGCGCACCGCCGTCTTCGTAATTGCCGGGGGTGCCTGGAATATGCGCGAGATATCGCGGATGCGCCGGATCAGTGACGTCCACGATCGAGGTACCGTTGAATTCGGCCTGTCCGGTCAGCCGATTGACGGGCTTCGGGATCTCGGGCGTGCCGCCATGGTGGCCGATATAAGCGATATATCGGTTGCCCTGGTGATGGATTGTCGGCTGGTAGGCGCTGCGGCCCTGGAGGTCGTCGTAACCAACGAGCCGCATATTCATGGCCTCGGGAGGAGTTCCGATCTTCTGCTCCGCGGCGGAGCTTACGGTCATCGGCGCGAAAGCGGCGGCGCATAGCGCAAGGCCAACTTGCATCATTGAGCTGAACCGAAAGGGCCTCATGTGTTCTCTCCCAGCTGTAATATGTGCCAGCCGCATCGGGTGTTGTTCGGAGATTCCAGCCTCAAGCTAGCGAAAATATCGAGGGCGGACGTCCGCTCTTGGAGAATAGCGGGCATGCGTCTGTGTTCCGATGTCTACGACGCAGTCCGCAAGCCGAGTCGCCGAGCTTAACTGAGCGCCCTATATTCGCGGCATGCTGAGCGATGACGAGCTTGAGCGTTATGCACGCCATATCGTGCTGCGCGAAGTCGGCGGGCCGGGTCAGGCCGCGCTGCGCGGCGCCCGCGTGCTGGTGGTCGGCGCCGGCGGGCTTGGCGCGCCGGTCCTGCTTTATCTCGCCGCTGCCGGTATCGGCACGCTCGGCGTCGTCGACGACGATGCGGTTTCACTCTCGAATTTGCAGCGCCAAGTGGTCCATGCCACTCCGGATATCGGCACGGCGAAGGTCGACAGCGCCGCGGCAACAATCCGGCGACTCAATCCGAACGTCACCGTCAAAGCGCATAACGTTCGGCTCGCCGCCGACAACGCGCTCACCCTGATCGGCGATTACGACATCGTCGCCGACGGCTCTGATAATTTCGCCACGCGCTACCTCGTATCGGATGCCTGCTATTTCACCAAAAAGCCGCTGGTCACGGGTGCTCTCGGCGCGTTCGATGGCACGCTCACCACGATCCGCGCCTTTGAACGGGGTGCTTACGGCAAACCAAACCCGACATACCGCTGCCTGTTTCCGCAACCGCCGCCGCCGGGCACCGTTCCGGCCTGCGCCGAAGCTGGCGTGCTCGGTGCGCTGGCTGGCGTCGTCGGCTCGATGATGGCGCTCGAATTGATCCGCGAGATAGTCGGCTTCGGCGAAGGCCTGGTCGGCCGGCTCCTCATGATCGATGCCCGCGCGATGCGGTTCGAGACGCTGCGTTATGCCTGGGATCCGGCCAATCCGCTCAATGGCGAGAAGCCGGAAATCCGCGATTTGTCGCTCCACGAATAGCGTCAGCGTGCCTGGCCGTGATAGGCGCTGTTCGGCCGCATGTCGGTCGCGGAAGCCACGCGATTGGTCATGTTGAAGAAGCCGGCGACGGCGGCAATGTCCCAGATGTCGCGATCGGAGAGACCAGCCTGGCGCAATCGCACCCGATCCTCCTCTTCGACCGACCAGGGCTCCGCGGTCAGCTTGACGGCGAAATCGAGCATGGCGCGCTCCCGTTTTGACAGGCGCGCCGCGCGATAATTCATCACCATGAGTTCGCCGAGCGGCGGGTCGCCGGACAATTGCCGTACCGCTGCGCCATGCGCTACCAGGCAGTAATAGCAGCGGTTCTGCGCCGAGACCGCCACCGCGATCATCTCACGCTCAAGTTTGTTCAACCCGGAAGGCGCCAGCATCAAATCGTTGTACATGGCGACGAACGCCGACAACTTCGCGGTGTCGAAGGCATAAGCTTTGAGCACATTGGGTACGAAGCCGAGCTTTTCTTCGCATTTGGTGAAATAAGCGGCCATCTCAGGAGATAAAGGTATTGCGGCGGGCAGCTTGAGCGCAACGACGTCATCGTCGTCGCGTGCCGTTGCGGCGCGCCGCTTCGCCAAGTGGTTGGGACGTTTCTTGTTTGATTTGCGCATGATTTTTCCCTTTGCGGCGTCATGGGCGCGATCGATGATCTTGCCTCGCCGAACGCGGGTAGCAGATTGCTGTCATGAACGACTATTATTGTCGGCATCGTACGCAGAGGACACATGAACCTTCAAGGCAATCGCGGCGGTGGCGATGGCGTTTCAGCGCTGATCGAGGCGGCTAGTGGCCTCGTGGCGCGCGGGAAATCGGGCGTACCGGCGAGCTTCATCGCCAAATTGTTCGCTGGCGCGACTGCGGAAGACTTGCAGGATTGCGGTGCGGCGGAACTGGCAAGCATCGCCGAGCGATCGTGGTCCTTCCTTGCCGAACGCCGCCCGCAAGGACCGAAGATTCGGTTCGATCCGTTGCCCGAGCGACGCGGTATTTCCATGCTCGAAATCGTCAATGACGATATGCCCTTTTTGGTCGATTCCATTGTCGGCGAACTCAACAGCCGCGGCCTCGAAATCCGTTTGCTCGTTCATCCGGTATTCCTGGTCTCGCGCGACGCCACCGGCCGGCTCGTCGGCTTCGACGAGCACGCCCCGGGCGCTCGGCGCGAAAGCTTCGTCCATTTTCACATCGAGGGGACCGATGACGTGGCGCAAAGCGCCGATATCGTGCAAGCGTTGCAAGACATCCTCTCCGAGGTTCGCATCAGCGTGCAGGACTGGCAGCCGATGCTCGCGCGCCTGCGCGAGGTCATCGCGGAGCTGCAAGACAGCCAGCCGCCGCTTGAGGCGGTCGAAATCTCCGAAAGTGTTGAATTTCTCAAATGGCTCGCCACCGACAATTTCACGTTTCTCGGCGCGCGCGACTACGTGTCCAGCGGCGACAACAAGCTAGTGCCGGTTTTCGAGACCGGCCTTGGTCTCTTGCGCGCGGCCGATTCGCCTGCATTAGCGCAGTGGAACGAGCCGTTGGCATTGACAGCCGAAATTGGCGCGTTTCTCGCCGAGCCGACGCTTCTGATTGTTACCAAATCAAGTGCGCGGTCGCGCGTGCATCGGCGCGTACATCTCGACTATGTCGGCGTGAAGCGGTTCGATCGCGCCGGAAAATTTGTGGGCGAACACCGTTTCTGCGGCCTGTTTACTTCAACGGCCTATACCCAATCCGTGCGCAGCATTCCGTATCTGCGGCGCAAGACTGACGGCGTCATTCGCCGGGCCGGTTTCGATCCGGCGAGTCATTCCGGCAAAGCGCTGGTAAACGTGCTCGAAACCTATCCGCGCGACGAATTGTTTCAAATCGACGAAGCGACTCTTTACCGATTTACGCTCGACATTCTTCACCTCGACGAACGGCCGCGCGTGCACGTGCTGACGCGGCGCGACCTATTCGGCCGCTATGTCTCGGTGCTGGTTTACATCCCGCGCGATCGCTTCAGCGGGCAGATCAGAGCGGCAATCGCCGGATATCTGGTCGAGGTCTTCCAGGGCCGCTTGAGCGGCTATTACCCGTTCTTTCCGGAAAGTCCGTTGGTCCGCATCCAGTACATTATCGCCCGGACCGATTCTCCGCTGGCCGATCCTGATCGTGCATCGCTCGATCGGGGCGTGGAAGCCATCGTACGCAGCTGGGCCGATGGTTTGCGCGACGAGCTCGCGGCACTTGCCGATTACGATCGCGCCCGCGCTCTTTTCCAGCGCTATCGTGAAGCCTTTCCGATCGATTACCGGGAAGTCTATCCGGCGGCGGTGGCGGTAGCTGACGTTCAGCGGCTGGAAAATCTGACGGAAGAGCGACCCCTGAACGTCGCGTTTTACCGGCCCGCGGGCGCGGCGCCGTCGCGCATCGGCTTGAAAGTGTTCAGCCGCAGCCGTCCAATTTCTTTGTCGGAGCGCGTGCCGGTTCTGGAAAATATGGGCTTCCGGGTCGTGGACGAACGCACCTACCGCATCGAGCCTGCGCAAATGGCGCCAGTCTGGTTCCACGACATGGAGCTTGAAAGCGCTTCCGCACAGCCGGTCGATCTTTCCGCGTCGGAGGGCCGGCTACAGGCGTGTTTTCTCGTCGTCATGGCGGGAGCAGCTGAGAACGATGGCTATAACGCACTGGTGCTTGCGGCCGGGCTCGGCTGGCGCGAGGTCGCGCTGATCCGGACGGTGTCGCGCTTCTTGCGGCAAATCCGCATTGCCTATTCGCAGGATTATTTGTGGGCGACGCTGTGCAAGCACGCGCCGGTCGCTGCCGCCGCCGTCCAGCTTTTTTATACGCGCTTCGATCCGCGTCAGGCCTTGACCGCCGACGCGCGCACGAGTCGCGAACATGAAATCCTGTCGACCATCGAAACCGCGCTGCAAGCAATCGACAGCCTCGATGAAGATCGCATCATTCGCAATTTCGTCGGTGCGATCACGGCGGCGGTACGCACCAATTTTTTCCAGCTGGGCCGCGATGGGCGGCCCAAAGAGGTGATTGCCATCAAGTTCGCCAGCCGCAAGCTCGACGCTGTCCCGCCGCCGCGTCCGCTCTACGAGGTCTTTCTTTATTCGCCGCGGCTGGAAGCGGTGCATCTGCGCTTCGGCAAAGTGGCGCGCGGCGGGATACGCTGGTCGGACCGGCCGCAGGATTTCCGCACCGAGATTCTCGGCCTGGTCAAGGCGCAGAACGTCAAGAACGCTGTCATCGTGCCGGTCGGCGCCAAGGGTGGTTTCGTTCCCAAACGCTTGCCTGCGGGCGGCGGCCGGGAAGCCGTCCAGGCCGAGGGCACTGCGGCCTACAAGTCGTTTATTTCGACGCTCCTCGACATCACTGACAATATTGGAGTCGGCAAGACCGGTGTGATCCATCCCGCCGAGGTCGTGCGCTACGATGGCGAGGACCCCTATCTTGTCGTCGCCGCCGATAAAGGCACGGCGACTTTTTCCGACATCGCCAACGAATTGGCGATTGCGCACGACTTCTGGCTCGGCGACGCGTTCGCTTCAGGAGGCTCTGCCGGCTACGACCACAAGAAGATCGGCATCACCGCGCGCGGCGCGTGGGAGGCTGTGAAGCGGCATTTTCGCGAAATGGACATCGATGTCACGACAACGCCGATTACGGTCGTGGGCATCGGCGACATGTCCGGCGACGTTTTCGGCAACGGCATGTTGCGCGAAAAGACGCTCAAGCTCGTTGCGGCATTCGATCACCGCGACATTTTCATCGATCCTGATCCGGATCCCGCGCGCAGTTTCGTCGAACGCAAGCGGCTGTTCGATCTGTCGCGCTCGAGCTGGCAGGATTTCGACAAGTCCGTCATTTCTAGGGGCGGCGGCGTGTTCTCGCGTGCTGCCAAGGACATCAGGCTGTCAGCGGAAGCGCAAAAACTGCTCGGCGTCGGCGAACACGTCACGCCGAACGATCTTATTCGCGCCGTCCTCAAAGCGCACGTTGATCTCATCTTCTTCGGCGGCATCGGCACCTATATTCGCGCTGCCGACGAGACCGACGAGGCAGTGGGCGATCGCTGCAACGATGGCGTTCGGGTCGTGGCCAAGGACTTAAGCTGCCGGGTGATCGGCGAGGGCGCCAATCTGGCGATGACGCAACGCGGCCGGATCGAAGCGGCATTCCATGGCATCAGGCTCAACAACGACGCCATCGACAATTCCGCCGGCGTGAACACTTCCGACATGGAGGTCAATATCAAGATCGCGCTGAGCATTCCCGTGCGCGACGGCCGCCTGTCCATGCAAGGCCGCAATACTCTGTTGGCGCAGATGACCGAAGAGGTCGCCAGCCTCGTGCTGCGCAACAATTACCTGCAAACGCTGGCGCTGTCGCTGGCGGAACGGCGCGGCATGGAAGAGTTGGGTTTTCTCAAGCGGCTTATCCAATTGCTGGAAAACCATGGCTTGCTCGATCGCGCACTGGAAAGCTTGCCCGACGATATGCAGCTCGAGGAGCGCCGCCGCCGGCTTCAGCCGTTTACCCGGCCAGAGCTCGCGGTGCTGCTCGCCTACGCGAAACTAAGCCTCTACGAAGAACTGCTGGAATCGAAAGTGCCCGACGATCCCTATTTGGCGCGCGAACTGGAGCGATATTTTCCGAAAGCGGTGGCGGCGAACTATCCGGATGCGTTGGAGCATCATCGCTTGCGCCGCGAAATCATTGCCACGCAGCTTGCCAACTCCATGATCAATCGCGGCGGCCCGTCGCTGATCGTGCGGATCGCCGACCAGACCGGCGCTTCGGCAGCGGCGATCGCATTCGCCTTCGCAGCCACCCGCGACAGCTACGATCTCACCGCCCTCAACACCGCTATCGACGGGCTCGACAACAAGGTTTCCGGAAAGCTGCAACTCGATCTGCACACGGAGATACAGAATCTGTTGCTCGATCGCCTCGTCTGGTTCCTGCGCACCGGGGATTTTTCCAAGGGCCTGGCCGAGGTCGTGGCGCATTATCGTGCCGGCATCGCCACGCTCAGTGCCGCATTGGATAAGGCCTTGTCTGAGGACCTGCGAGCCACTCGCCGCGCGCGCGAGCAGGAACTGGTTGCAGCGAATGTGCCCAGTCAGGTTGCCGGGCGCATTGCCGACCTTCGAGCGCTCATTGCGGCGCCGGATGTGGTGGAGGTTGCCGATCACACCGGCAACCCGGTGAAGGAGGTCGCGGCGACCTATTTTGCGGTCGCGGCCTTGCTCGGAACTCGCCGTTTGACAGGCGTCGACATTGCGACAGCGGATTACTTCGACCGGCTCGCGCTCGACCGAGCGCGCGACGCGATCGGAGACGCCGAGCGCAAGGTGACCGCCGCCATCATTACGGCCCATGGTCGGGGCAGCGACGCCGTTGCCGCCTGGGCAGCGAAGCACCAGGGCGATGTCGAACGAGTGAAATTCGCACTCGCCGAAATGGCCGCTTCCGGGCTAACCGTCTCAAAGCTCGCGGTCGCGGCCAGCATGCTTAATGACCTGACGCGGCGCTAAACACATCGCAGCGCAAAAGAAAGACCCCAAGCAAATACGCGCTTGGGGTCGTAAGTTGTTGCCTCAACTCAGGCTTATCTGACCGGGCGACGGGGTGTCGGGGGATGGGGAGCCGCCCGGTCGGCCTTGATAGGCGGCACATAGGCTCCGCTGACACGAATACAATGCACATCACGGATTAGTGTTGACGTCTGCGGCAAAAGGCGCGGGGCGTGAAGAGTTATTGTTACCGTCCAGAAGCCGATTAGCGCGGCGGTTCTCGTTGTGGAAACTCTGCCGCCATCTCGCATTGCGGATCAGCCAGACCATAGCGGTGCAGGTCGGCGCCATGCGCATCGAGCCAGGCCTTCGCCTGCTGATGGCTCGGGACGAGGCGGTTCACTATGCGCCAAAACCGCTGCGAGTGATTCATTTCAACAAGGTGCGCCACTTCATGGGCGGCGAGGTATTCGAGGACATGGCTTGGCGCCAGAATGAGCCGCCATGAAAACGACAGAACTCCAGTCGTCGAACAGGAACCCCAGCGGCTCGACTGATCGCGCACACGGACTCGCCGGACGACGACACCGAGATCGCGCGCGAACCGCCGGCTTGCCATCTCGAGCGCGCGCTTGGCCTCGCGGTGCAGAAAATCGGCAATGCGGCGGTTGAGATGCGGCCTATGGCCGGCGACGCATAACAGCCGGCCGCCATTTCCGTCCGTTTCGGTCCAGACCGTGCCGCGCGCTCCCTGCCGATGGCTGATTCTGTGCGGTTTGCCATGCAACGGCACGATGATGCCGTCAGCGAAGGGCGCGGCCTGCGGCAAGCGGCCGAAGCGGGCGGCAATCCACGCACCGTGCTTCTCGGCGAAGCTGCGCGCCTCTTTCAACGTGCCGCGCGGCGGAATCGTCAGCACGACTTCACGGCTCGCTGCTTGAATCCGCAACGTGTAGCGTCGCGCCTGGCGATGACGGCGGAGCCGGATGGAAAAAATCACGCCATCGAACGCGATCTCGATCCGCGGTGGCTCACTCGGTCGGCGATAGAGCAACATCTGCGGCGGCATCGGGCACCCCGAATCCAATCGCAAGGGCGATATTGCCATATCGCAGGGATCAGTGGCGAGATTTGGCCGGAGGGTCGGGGCAGGTCAGGCGCTGCGCAGCGCGGCGCCGTTGCCTGACACTCGAACGTTCTTCGCGCCGTTCTTGGCGCCGTTCCTGGGGCGGCGTGCCGCGCGGTCGGACAATGTCATCGACAGCACAAAATCGGAAATGCGCGGTGCGATTTCCGCGCGGAAGCGCGAACCGTTAAACACGCCGTAATGGCCGACATCGGGCTGGAGCCAATGAGCTTGACGGTCGCTGGGAATGTTGACGCACAAGCGATGCGCCGCTTCGGTCTGTCCGACGCCCGAAATGTCGTCATGCTCGCCTTCGATGGTGAACAGGGCAACGTGCTCGATCGCGCTCGGATCGACGTGCCGGCCGCGGTGAGTCATTTGGCCCTTCGGCAGGGCATGGCGGACAAAGACCGTGTCCACGGTCTGGAGATAAAATTCCGCGGCCAGATCCATCACGGCGAGGTACTCGTCGTAGAACTCCTTGTGCTTCTGCGCCGAGTCGCCGTCGCCGCGCACAAGATTGAGGAACAATTGTTTGTGCGCTTCGATATGGCGCTCCAGGTTCATGCTGACGAAGCCGTTGAGCTGAAGGAAGCCCGGGTAGACGTCGCGCATGAAGCCCGGGTTGGGAAACGGCACCTTGGAAATGACGTGCGTGCGGAACCAGTCGAGGCCGCGCTGTTCCGCAAGGGCATTGACGGCGGTCGGATTGATGCGCGTGTCGATCGGCCCGCCCATCAAGACCATGGAGATCGGCACACAGGGATCTTGCTCCGCTTCCATCAGCGACACGGCCGCGAGCACCGGGACGGAGGGTTGGCAGACCGCGATCACATGGGTCTCACCGCCGAGCTTGTGCAGGATCGAGATCAGGTAATCAATGTAGTCATCGAGATCGAACGGCCCTTCCGAGACTGGCACCATTCGCGCGTCGATCCAGTCGGTGATGTAGACGTCGTGATTGGGTAGGAATGCCTCAACCGTGCCGCGCAGCAGGGTCGGGTAGTGACCCGACATCGGCGCCACGATCAAGAGCTTCGGCTGTAGTCGCTTTGGCGGGTGTTCGAAGAGCCGCTCGAAATAGACCAGATTGCAGAACGGACGCTGCCAAACCGTGGAAGCGCGCACTGGGATGCGCTCGCCGCCGACAAGCGTCGAACTGATCCGCCATTCAGGACGGGTATAACGCCGGGTCGAGCGCTCGAACAATTCGCAAGCGGCTGCGACCGACTTACCGAGCGTGGTGTAGGACCACGGATTGCCGGGATTGCGGAAGAGCAGCCGGGTGGCGTCCGCCCAAGCCCGCGAGGGGTTCAAGGCGGCATGGCTCATTTCGTAGAGCCAATAGAGCGGAGTCGAGACAAGGACACCGTTGTCGCCCGGCACAGCCGGCGCGCCGCCAAATTCCCCGATTGCCATAGACGACCCCTGCCCGCCCTGCTGCAGCGCAGCATTGTGACGATGGTATGTCATTCAGTCAACTTGCAAACTGCGTTTTTCCCTATTTAACATCATAGGAATCAACGTCTTCGCGCCATTCGCCAGCAACATAGCGCCCATTCGCTCCGCGGCGGAACCTGCGCGCCACCTTGCATGATTCGGAAGCTAAAGTGGTTATTCGCCGATCTGCATCAAAGAGCCATGACGGCGCGCGCCTTGCAGGAGCTTGAGAAAGCCGAATGCGCCTGCGGCGAACAGGATGACGTTAAGCGCGAGCGCAGCGATCATCAGGTCCGGCCGGAACGTTTTATCGATCACGAGCGCGCGCATGCCTTCGAAAACGTAGGTCGGCGGCAACAGCCATGCGATCGGTTGCAGCCAGCCAGGCAAGGTGGTGACCGGGTAATAGACGCAGGTCAGCGGCATAAAAACGAACATGATCGACCAGGCGAGATTCTCAGCGCCCATGCCGTTGCGCAGGATGAGGCCGGAGACGAAGATCCCGATCGCCCAGCTCGTCAAAATCAGGTTGAAGAAGAAAGCGACCAGCGCCAGACCGAATCCGTACAGATTGAATCCGAAAAACGCGATGGCCAGGAATGTCACCGGCACCGCGCCGATCGACAGCCGCGCCACGCTGATCATCATCAGCGCGATGATGAACTCAAAGGGGCGCAACGGGCTCATCATGATATTGCCGATGTTGCGCGAGTACATTTCCTCTAGGAAGGAGATCGAAAAGCCAAGCTGGCCGCGGAACAGAATGTCCCAGAGCAGCACGGCGCCGATGAATGTGCCGCCGGCGCGAGCGAAAAAGCCGGCATTATTGGCGACGTAGAATTGGAGAAAGCCCCACGTCACCATCTGCACGGTCGGCCAGTAGATCAGATCGAGCAGGCGCGGCCAGGACGAGCGCAGCAAATACCAGTGGCGCAGCATCATCGCCGAGATGCGGCGCGCGGAAGCCGCGACCGCGGATCTGCGTTGCGAGCTCATTGCGCCGCCTCGCGCGGGATGGCGTCGTTGCCGCGCGCGACGTCGAGAAAGACTTCTTCCAACGTGCGGCGACCGTAGCGCTTTAATAGCTTCGCCGGCGTGTCATCATCTTCGATGCGGCCGCGCTTCAACATGATGACGCGGCCGCACAGCCGCTCAACCTCGGTCATGTTGTGCGACGCAAGTAGAAGCGTAGCGTGCCGGCCGCGGCAGTATCGCTCCAAATGACCACGCACCCAGTCCGCCGTGTCAGGATCGAGCGATGCAGTCGGCTCGTCGAGCAACAGAACATCAGGCCTGTTGACGAGGGCTTTGGCGAGCGACACCCGCGTTTTCTGGCCGGCCGACAAGTTGCCGGTCGGCCGATCGAGCAGATCGGTCAGGTCAAGCTCGCGCCCAAGTTCGGCAATGCGCTCGCGCAGATCGTCGACGCCGTAGAGTTTGCCGAACACCGTCAGATTCTGCCGCACCGTCAGGCGCATCGGCACTTCGACATAAGGGCTCTCGAAATTCATCCGCGCCAACACGCGGTAGCGCTGCCGCGGCATCTGCGCTCCGAGCACGGTGACGCGTCCAGACGTCGGCGTGAGAAGACCCATGATGGTGGCGATGGTGGTCGTTTTGCCCGCGCCGTTGCCACCGAGCAGCGCCGTAATCGAGCCAGGCGCGAGCGTGAATGAAATTCCGTCCACCGCCGGAACGGTATTGTAGATTTTGACGAGCTGGTCGACGGCTATGGGCGGGTGCTGCGACACCGCGCAGATGTGGCGCGCTGGGCGCGACTAGGCAAGAGGTGAAAAAGACTTGCTTAAAGACCGTTCGAAGCCTTGTGCATGGCTGCTATGGAATCGCGCCGTAGAAGCTGGCACAACCTCGGCGAGGAGCCCCCGTGACCGCCATCACCCTCGATCTGGCCGAACGCATTATCGACGCCATTATTGAGCGCGGCGCCGCACTGAATTGCCGGCCGCTGAGCGTGATCGTGGTCGAGCCGGGCTGCAAAGTGAAAGCGTTCAAGAAAGAAGACGGATCGTCGATGATCCGTTTCGAAATGGCCTATGGAAAGGCTTATGCGGCGCTTTCGCTCGGCCGCAGCTCGAAGCTCGTTCGCGAACGCGCGCAGGAGCGGCCGATCTTCATGCGATACCTCATTGCCGCGAGCGGCGATCAGATCTTCCCGGAGGGCGGCGGCATGTTGATCCGTGACAACGAAGGCGAGGTCATCGGCGCGGTCGGGGTGACCGGCGACACCGAAGATAGAGACGATGAACTCGCGGTCCACGGCATTCACGCCGCGGGGCTAAAGACCGACGCGGATTGCATTGGCATGGGGCGGCGGGTCGGTCTGCCGCCGCAGCGTTAGTCGACGATCCTTCCAGCCGCCGGGCGACGACAAAGACGGAGTGGAATCGCATCATGCAGATCGGATTGTTCGACCATGTCGAATATGGCGACCGGCCGCTGGGCAAATTATTCGACGAACGACTGCGTTTTGCCGAAGCCGCCGACGCCGCCGGCCTGTACTGCCTGCATGTCGCCGAGCATCATGCGACGCCGCTTAACATGGTGCCGGTGCCGGGCGTCTATCTCGGCGCCGTCGCGCGCACCGTGCGGCGCATGCGGCTTGGCCCCCTGGTCTATCTATTGCCGCTCTATTCACCGCTGCGGCTGATCGAGGAGATTTGCATGCTCGATCATCTCAGCCATGGCAGGCTTGATGTCGGCGTCGGGCGCGGCGTCTCGCCATACGAGTTGAAGTACCACAAAGTCGAGCACGATCGATCTCGCGACATCTTTATCGATGCGTTCAAGTGCATCAGCGCTGGCTTGACCGGCGACTCGCTGACTTATGCGGGCGAGCACTTTGCCTATAAGGACGTACCGATCGAATTGCGCCCATTGCAGCAGCCGCACCCGCCGTTCTGGTACGGCTCATCCAACGAGATCGGTTCGACCTTTGCCGGCGAGCATGGTCTCCATTTTATTACGCTGGGACCGCCCGCGGTCGCCAAGGCCAACATCGCCGCTTACAAATCCGCGCTGCAAAAACGTGGTGTTCCGGTGCAACCCAAGGCGGAATTTCCGGGCGGCGCGGTGATCGGAGTGCAGCGCCACATTTTCCTCGCCGATACCGATGCCGAAGCGCATCGCTTCGGCAAGCCGGCGATGGACGTTCATCTCGCGCATCTGAATTGGCTGCGCGTCAAACACGGCGACACCGGCCTAACCTCGCGCCTGAACGTGCCGCGCGGCGCCAATTTCGAAGCCTGCATCGAGGATCACACGGTGATTGCCGGCTCGCCGGCCACAGTCCGTGCCGAGATCGAGAGCCAAGTCGCCGAACTCGGGATCAATTATCTCTTGGCCTATTTATTTCTCGGTACGATGTCGCTTGCCGACGCGCTGCGCTCGCTCGATTTGTTCCGCAGCGAGGTCATGCCGCATTTGGCGAAGCTGTAGGCTGCCCCCGTAATGACGCGGCTCGTCACGCGCCGCTATTCTCCGCCGCCTGTTTCTGATCGGCGCGCAGCGCGTCCGGGTGCGGCATGGCGATGACGTTATAGCCGCAATCGACGAAATGGATTTCTCCGGTCACGCCGGTCGACAGGTCGGAAAGCAGGTACAGTGCGGCGCCGCCAAGTTCCTCCAGCGTCACCCCGCGATGCAGCGGCGAATGCCGCTGCTGAAAGGCAAACATCGCGCGCGCATCCCCGATGCCGGCACCGGCCAGCGTTCGGATCGGGCCCGACGAGATGGCGTTGACGCGAATGCGCTCGCCGCCGAAGTCGACAGCAAGGTAGCGCACCGAGGCTTCGAGCGCCGCCTTGGCCATGCCCATCGCGTTGTAATTCGGCATCGCGCGCAGACCGCCGTTATACGTCAGCGTCAGCATGGCGCCGCCGTTCAGCATCATCGCGGCCGCACGCTTGGCGACTTCGGTAAACGAGAAGCACGAGATCAGCATCGTGCGCAGAAAATTTTCGCGCGTGGTATCAGCATAACGTCCGACAAGCTGGGCCTTGTCGGAAAAACCAATCGCATGGACTACGAAATCGAGCGTGCCCCAAGTCCGGCCGAGCTCGGAGAAGACGGCGTTGACGGTGCTAATGTCCTCGACGTCGCACGGGAACACGAGATCGGCTTCGACGGAGGCAGCCAGCGGCTTCACGCGCTTGCCGAGCGCCTCGCCCTGATAGGTAAATGCTAGCTTGGCGCCGTGTTCGGCCAGCGTCTTGGCGATTCCCCAGGCGATCGAGTGGTCGTTGGCGACCCCCATGATCAGGCCGCGCTTACCTTGCATCAACGCGGGCATGCTTCAGGCATCCACGTGCTTGAACACGACCGAAGCGTTGGTGCCGCCGAAGCCGAAGGAATTGGACAGAACACAGCCGAGCTTCACATTGTCCTGCCGCGCGAGAACGATTGGCATGTCGGCAAAAGCCGGATCGAGCCGTTCAATATTTGCGCTCTCGCAGATGAAGCCGGAATTCATCATCAATAGCGAGTAGATCGCCTCCTGCGCGCCGGCCGCACCAAGCGAATGTCCGGATAGCGATTTGGTCGCCGAGATCGGCGGACATTTCGCCCCGAATACTTCGCGAATTGCCTCGATCTCCTTGACATCGCCGATCGGCGTAGAGGTTGCGTGCGGGTTGATGTAATCGACCGGAGGCTTGACCGAGGCGAGCGCCATTTTCATGCAGCGTGCGGCGCCCTCGCCGGACGGCTGCACCATGTCTGAGCCGTCGGAGGTCGCGCCGTAGCCGGCCACTTCGGCGTAGATTTTCGCGCCGCGCGCTTTGGCGCGATCGAACTCTTCGAGGACGAGAACGCCGGCGCCGCCCGCGATCACGAAACCATCGCGATCGGCATCATAGGCGCGGGAGGCCTTCTCCGGCGTCTGATTGAAACTCGATGACATGGCGCCCATCGCATCGAACAATACCGAGAGCGTCCAGTCGAGCTCTTCGCAGCCGCCGGCGAAAATGACGTCTTGCTTGCCAGCCTGAATCGCCTCGTAGGCGTTGCCGATGCAATGATTGGACGTCGCGCAGGCGGATGAAATCGAGTAGTTGACGCCTTTGATTTTGAACCAGGTGGCAAGCGTCGCCGAGGCGGTCGACGACATGGCCTTGGGAACTGCGAATGGGCCGACTCGCTTTGGTCCTTTGCTGCGCGTGATGTCGGCGCTTTCGACGATGGTTCGCGTCGACGGACCGCCCGAACCCATGATGATACCGGTCCGCTCGTTGGAAATGTCGTTCTCTTCCAGGCCGGCATCGCGGATCGCCTGCTCCATGGCGACGTGATTCCAGGCAGCGCCGCCACCCAAGAAGCGCATCGCGCGGCGATCGATTGCCTCGCTCGCCTCGAGCGTCGGCGCGCCATGAACCTGGCAGCGAAATCCGAGCTCGGCATATTGCTGGGCGCGTACGATGCCCGACTTTGCTTCGCGCAGCGAGGCCAACACCTCCTGGGTGTTGTTGCCGATCGAGGCGACGATGCCCATCCCGGTAACGGCGACGCGTTTCATCTCAGCCTCGCTTGGACAGGCCCGTGGCGCTGATGCGATTGAAGGCCAATGTCGTCCTGCGGATCATATCAACGGCTCCGAGCATGATCCTGTGTGGCAGCGGCGTTTTCGGCGCGGGTACCGAAACGCGTTCACGCTCCGGTCGGCTGCGGCTCGGTGTCGCGGAAAAGCCCGACCTTGAGGTCAAGCGCACGATAGATCACCGAGCCGTCCGCGGAGAGCCAGCCGTCGGCGATTCCCAGCACCAGCTTTGAGCGCATCACGCGTTTGATATCGATGCCATAGACGATCTTTTTCATAGTCGGCAGGACCTGACCCGAGAACTTGATTTCGCCCATCCCGAGCGCGCGGCCTTTACCCGGCGATCCGATCCAGCCGAGGAAAAACCCGAGCAATTGCCACAAGGCATCGAGACCAAGACAGCCCGGCATCACCGGATCGCCTTTGAAGTGGCAGGGAAAAAACCACAGGTCCGGCTTGAGCTCGAGCACTGCGCGCACGAGCCCTTTGCCGTATTCACCGCCGACTTCCGCGATCTCGGAAATATGGTCGAACATCAGCATCGGCGGCAGCGGCAATTGCGGGCCTTCGACGAAAAGTTCTCCCCTCCCGCATGCCAGGAGATCCTCATATTCGTATTTCGAGCGGCGTTCTTGCATCCGCGGTCCAGCTCCGCAATTGAGCTCGCGATTTGAGCCCGATTTGAGCCAATGCCCAATTCACTAACATATTGGGTTAGCGCGGCAAAGGCGCAGTTCCAACCATGCCGCAGCCGCATGGTTTGCACGCGCTGGCCGCGCCACAGCGGCGGTTGCAGCATGGAAAACTGTCGTATAATCATTGCATCCGCAACGATCTCGCCGGTGCAGCGCCGGCGGAAATCGGCCACAGGTCACGCGTCACAGGATCGCATGAAACAGCCGCCACCGATCACCTTTGTGCCTAGCGCGCTGGCTCGCCAACCGGCCGCCGAGGTCAATCCCGGCGGATTGACCGGCTGTCCCTGGCATGACGTCAAGGCCAAGCTACGCGGGGTTGGACTGCGCCCGACCCGCCAGCGCATGGCGCTCGGTTGGATTTTGTTCGGCAAAGGCGACCGCCACGTGACCGCGGAAATGCTCTACGAAGAGGCGACGCGCGCCAAGGTGCCGGTATCGCTCGCTACGGTCTACAACACGCTCCATCAGTTCACCGAAGTTGGTTTGTTGCGGCAGGTGGCGGTGGACGGTTCGAGAGCGTATTTCGACACCAATAACTCGATGCACCACCATTTTTTCATCGAGGAACAGAACGTGCTCTTGGATATCCCGACGAACGACGTCGTCGTCGGCAAAGCGCCCGTACCGCCCGAAGGTTACGAAATCGCCCGCATCGATGTGGTAGTGCGGCTGCGCCGCAAGCAGGGCTGAAAGCCCGATCGCGCCGACGTGTGAATATCGCAAACGCGCCTAGCCGGCGCGTTCGCTGTTATTCGACCTTCTCGTTCGGATAGACGCCCCACAGGGCGCTTTGCTCGATCCATCCGGCATAGCCATCGCCGGAAATCTGGCACCACACTCCGGTGCAGCGTTTGACGGAACCGAGCACGCCGACTTGCAGGCGCGCGATGACCGGGCTGTGACTGTCCGCAGCTTGATACAGCGGCGCCAGATCCGTTTTGTTTTTCAATTGCACCGCGGCCATGCGCTTGC
>Ga0306922_10000102_pt1 | contig 56475 bp, 54 predicted proteins | sample sta12Cox44000082_FD_203758 | JGI IMG/M metagenome (GOLD analysis project Ga0306922, IMG submission 203758) | Lab enrichment of tropical soil microbial communities from Luquillo Experimental Forest, Puerto Rico - statoxic.12C.oxic.44.000.082 (v2)... | ecosystem: Environmental > Terrestrial >... | reverse complement strand
ACGAGACCAGGCAGCCGAACGAGTCGCCTGAGAAGCCCGGCTGGTAGGCCTCGTGTCCTTTGCGCGTCAGGAACATGCCGAAGAACAACAGCCCCAGGACGGTGAGCAGACCGCCGAGCAGGATGTTCAGCTCGAAGCCGATGATGGTGTAGGGGGTGATCGAGGCGAACGGCTTGCCGCCGATCACCAGCGGCCAGTCGTACGCGCACCAGATCTGCATGAAGTAGGCGAACGTGACTCCCGTGAGACAGCCGATCAGCGTGAGCAGGCGGATGATCGACGGCCCCCGGTCGAGCGCCTCCTCGATCGCGTGGCTCGGGACGGGCGAGTAGATCTCGAGCTCGCGGAAGCCCGCGCCCTTCAGGTCCTTGATCGCCGTCACCATGTCGTCGGGCGACTTCATCACGCCGAGCACGGTCGCCATCAGTGGTGACCTCCGCCGTGCGCGTGCGCCCGGTCCTCGTACCAGAGCTCCTTCACCTCCTGGATCGCGATCACCGGCGCGAGCCGCAGGAAGGTGGTGAACAGGGTCAGGAAGAGCCCGAAGCTCGCGACCAGGATGGTGAGCTCGGTGACGCTGGGCACGTAGTAGCCCCACGCCGCCGGATCGTACTCGTGCGAGAGCCCCGTCATGATGATGACGTAGCGCTCGAACCACATGCCGATGTTGATCAGGATCGAAGTGCACCACATCCAGGTGGGGTTGGTGCGGCACCACTTGATCCACAGCGGCAGCGGCGAGATGACGTTGCAGCTGATCATGATCCAGGTCGAAGTCCAGTGGTAGCCGAAGCCGCGCCACCAGAAGCTCATCTGCTCGTATGGATTCGCGGAGTACCAGGCCATGAAGTACTCCATTCCGTAGGAGTACCCGACGATCGACGACGTGAGCAGGATCAGCTTGCCCATGTTGTCGAAGTGCTCCTTGCGCAGGTAGCCCTCGAGGTGGAAGGCCTTGCGCACGGGAACGATCACGGTGATGACCATGCCCATTCCCGAGAAGATGGCGCCCGCGACGAAGTACGGGGCGAAGATCGTGGTGTGCCAGCCGGGCACCATCGACGTGGCGAAGTCCCAGGACACCACGCTGTGCACCGACAGCACCAGCGGCGTCGACAGCCCGGACAGGTGCAGCACCGTGCGCCCCCAGTGGCGCCACTGCTCCGACGAGCCGCGCCAGCCCAGGCAGAGCGCGCGGTACAGGTAGCGGCGCCAGTCGCGCACGCGGTCGCGCGCCGCGGCCAGGTCGGGGATCAGCCCGACGTAGAAGAACATGATCGACACGAGCATGTACGTGTTGATCGCGAACAGGTCCCAGACCAGCGGCGACTTGAAGTTCGGCCACACCCCGCGCTGGTTCGGGTACGGAACCATGAAATAGAACTTGTAGACGCGGCCGATGTGGATCAGCGGGAACATCGCCGCGATCACCACCGCGAACACGGTCATCGCCTCGGCACCGCGGTTCACGGCGTTGCGCCACTTGGCGCGGAACAGGAACAGGATCGCCGAGATCAGCGTGCCGGCGTGCGCGATGCCGACCCAGAACACGAAGGTGGTGATGTACACGCCCCACATCACCGGGTGGGTGAGTCCGGTGACTCCCAGCCCCCAGTAGGTCTGGTACAGGAAAGCGACCAGGCCGACGCCAACCAGCGTCGCGAAGAACAGCACCATCAGCACGTAGATCGGAGTGGGCGGCTCCAGGACGCGCAGGATGTCGTCGTTGATCTGATCGGGGGTGGTGGGAATCGGCTCGGTGATCGCAGCCATCGCTCTACACCTCTTCCGCGCGCCGCACGTTCATCAGGTAGGAGGTCGCGGGCCGCGTGTAGAGGTGCTCGAGCACGCGGTAGGCCCGCCGGTCGACGCGGAGCTTGGTGACCACGGCGTCCTTCTCGCGCAGGTTCCCGAACGCGATGGCGTTCGACGGGCAGACCTGCTGGCAGGCGGTCACGATCTCGCCGTCGCGGATGGTGCGGTTCTCCTTGCGCGCCACGTCGCGCGCGCCGTTGATGCGCTGCACGCAGTAGGTGCACTTCTCCATCACGCCCTTGGCGCGCACCATCACGTCGGGGTTGAGCGCCCAGTTCTCCGGCTCGGGCACGTACCAGTCGTACGACCAGTGGTTGAAGCGGCGCGCCTTGTACGGACAGTTGTTGGAGCAGAACCGCGTGCCGATGCAGCGGTTCTCGACCATCACGTTCAGGCCTTCCTTGCTGTGGTACGTGGCCAGGGCCGGGCAGACCGACTCGCAGGGCGCCGCGCCGCAGTGCATGCAGGCCAGCGGCGTGTGGCGCACGTCGACCTCGCGCTCGTCTGCGTTCTCGACGTAGCGCTCGATGCGCAGCCAGTGCATCTCGCGGCCGATGCGGATGTTCTCGGGCCCGACCACCGGCACGTTGTTCTCGGTGATGCAGGCGGCCATGCAGGCGTTGCAGCCGGTGCAGGCGTCCTGGTCGATCGACATGCCCCAGCGGTACGGGCTGTCGGGGTGCGCATCCGCGGCGGGGTCGTACTGCTTGGTGAGCAGGTGCTCGGCGTTGCCCTGGACCGGCAGAGCGGAGATGCGCTTCTTCGGCTCCTCGCTCCCCTCTTCTTCCGCGCCGGAGCCGCCCGGCAAGACCGGTCCCGCCTTCTCGAGCTCCTCGACGGTCATCGCGGCGCCGAAGTTGCGGCCTTCCTGGTCGAAGGTGAGCTGCGTGCGGATGATCGGCGCGCGGCCCTTGGTGTTGCTGATCGAGGCGTGGGTGGAGAGCCAGGCAAGCGCGCCGCTCTGCGGGTCGAGCTTGCCGGGGATCAGCGTGAAGGCGTTCACCCCGACCACCAGGCGGCGCCAGTAGGAGTGGGGCTCCTGCGGTGCGTTCGGGTCGTTCGGCAGACCGCCGCGGCCCACCTGGATCGCGACCACTCCCGGCCGGACGGCGGCGTGGGGATAGGCGGGAAGCGTGACCTTGCCCGCGTCGGTGGAGACGGTCACGACGTCGCCGAGCTCGATGTCGAGCACGGTCGCCGTCTCGGGATGGAGCTCGGCGTAGCTCTGCCACATGCCCTTGGTCACCGGGTCGGGGACCTCGTGCAGGGCGTTCACGCGCGACAGCCGGCCGTCGTAGAGATGGTGTGACGGGTAGACGACCAGCACCGGATCGGCGGCGTTCCCCGCGAGCGTGGGGACCTCGAAGTCGAGCGCGCCGGCGCCGCTCGCGAGCGATGCGCCGCTCGCGGGAAGCTCCTTCCACTCGCCGCCGCGCGCCAGCGCCGCGTCGAAGCTCGCGCGGCCGCCCCAGGCCGCGACGAGCAGGTCGCGGAAGCTGCCGGCGGGGACGTTCGCGCCGAGCGCGCGCGCGGCGTCGAGCAGCACGTCGGCGGTCGCGCGCGTGTCGAACAGCGGGCGCACCGTCGGCTGCTGGAGCGTCTTGGTCCCCTTCACCGGCTCCGCGTCGCCCCAGGACTCGAACGCGGTGTGGTCGGGCAGGATCAGGTCGGCCAGCTGCGCCGTCTCGTCGGGCGCCGAGGCGAAGCTCACCGTGAACACGTTGCCCGAGCGCAGCGCGTCGGCGAGCCCGACCTGCGGCGCGCTGTAGGCGGGATTCGCGCCGTGCACCATCAGCAGGCCGACCTCGCCGCCCCGCATCTTGCCCGCCAGCTCGGACAGCTCCTGGAAGCGCCCGAGCTTGCCCAGGGTGTGGTCGGCGCCGAAGACGACGGTCTTGCCCAGCGCGCCCGAGACGACGTTCAGGATCTGCACCGCGGCGGCGAAGCGCGCGGCGTTGGTGCCCTGCAGCTCGACGCCGGGCGGCAGCGCCAGCGGCGCCGACGCCTTCGCGATCCGGTCGGCGACGCCTTCGAGTGTCGGAGCCAGGATGCCGGTCTTCTCCGCGACCGACTTCGCCGAGTACTTCGCCAGCAGCCCGCGCAGCGCCTCGGGCGCACCGCCCCTTCTCTGGGCGACCTCGCTCGCGAGCGCGATTGCGACCAGCGCCTCGCTGCCGGGGTTCGGCGCCAGCCACTGGTCGCAGTTCGCCGCCGACAGTCCCAGCCGCGGTCCGACGAAGACCGCGAAACCCTTGCCCTCGCGGCGCGAGTCGGCGAGGCCGATCTGGTTCGCCAGCGGCGAGAGCCAGGTCTCGATGAAGTCGGTGCCGAAGGCGACCAGCACGTCGGCCGCGCCGATGCGGAACTGCGGCACCGCCTCGCTGCCGAAGACCAGCTGGTTGCCGCTGCGCAGCGACTCGTACGCGTACGGCTCGAAGCGGAGCCGGTGCGGCGCGCCGATCGCCGGCAGCACCTGGTCGAGCAGCGCGTCGAGCGTCCCGCTCTCGCGTCCGCCGAGGAACACCGCCTTGCCCGCGCTCTTCTTCAGCGCATCGACGAAGAGGCCCTGAGCTTCGTCCCAGGAGATCTTGACCAGCGACTTCGCGCCGCTGGCGTCGGTGGCGCTCTTCATCGGCCCGGCGAAGCGCGCGCTGTCGTAGGTGCGCATGTGGCCGAACTCGCCGCGCACGCACAGCCGGCCCTTGGAGATCGGGTGCTCGGGGTTCCCGTCGATCTTGATCGGGCGGCCTTCGCGGGTCTTCACCCGGATGCCGCACCCATCCGGACACTCGCGGCACATCGAGTTGTAGTAAGTCGCGATGCCGGGAGTCACTTCCTCCGGCTGGTGCACGTAGGGGAAGATGTTGTGCACCGGCTCCTTGCACGCGACGGCAGCCGCGCCGGCGGTGAGCCCCGCGATCTTCAGGAAGTCTCGGCGGTCGATCTCCGGCATCTCGTCTCGAGTCCCTGCGCTAGTAGTGACAGGCGACGCAGTCGTCGGTCGCGCCGCGCGAGAGGTGACACTCCATGCACCAGCCCATCTCGAGCTTCGCCGTCGGCAGGAAGAAGCTGCGCTTGGTGTAGCGGGTCTGCGAAGCCAGGTAGACGCGCTTCTCGTCCTGGATCGGACCGTGGCACTCCTGGCACTGCACGCCCGCCTGGATGTGGCGCATGTGCTTGAACTGCACGTAGTCGGGCAGGTGGTGGATGCGCACCCACGGGATCGACTCGTTCTTGTCGTAGTACTCGTGGATCTTCGCGATCTCCTGCTCCGAGCCCGGAGTGCGCCCCTGCTTGATGTACTGGTGGCAGCCCATGCAGACCGAGACCGCCGGCACCGTCGCGTTCCAGCCGCGCTCGGCGGGGCCGTGGCAGTAGAGGCACGGGATGCCGAGGTTCCCGTCCTTCGTCGCGCCCGCGTGGATCTGGTGGTTGAACTGGATCGGCTGCTCGGGGCCGGTCAGCTCGTCGGGCGTGTACTGGTACAGGTTGCCGGCACCGGCTGTGAAGACCACCGCGCACACGATGGCCACACTGATCCCGACGGCGGTCCGCTTCCCCGGTCCCATGCGACGGGCGGATGGTTACCTGCGCCACGGAGGCGGGTCAAGCCGACGCAACCGAAAAGCGCGCGGTGCAGCAAATCGCTGCGGCGCTCAGAGCGGCGGCGCGGCGAAATGGAGCATCGCGAACGGTCCCCACGACGGCTCCTCGCGATAGGCGACGACGCGCGCGAACGCACAGGGATCGAAGCCGAACGTCGCCTCGTCGCGGGGTTCGTGCCCCACCAACAGCGCCACGAGGAAGGCGAGCAGTCCGCCGTGCGAAACCACCAGTGCGCGCGCGCCCGGATCGAAGAGCGGGCCTTGCAACAGCTCGCACGCCTGCGTCGCCCGCGCAATCAGCTCGGCCCGCGTCTCGCCGCCGGGGGCGGTGCGTCCCGTCGCGGCGAGCCGCGCGAGCACGGTCCTTCCCCGGCGGTAGAACTCCGGGTGGCGCCGTCGCGCCTCCTCGGGCTCGAGCCCGTCGAGCGCGCCGTACGACCCTTCCGCGAGGCACGCGTGCGTCTCGAGCGTGAGCGCGCGGCCCGCGCACAGCACGCGCGCGGTCTCCTGTGCGCGCGCGAGCGGCGACACGAAGCAGCGAACGAAGTCGACGCCGGCGAGCCGCGCGGCGAGCGCTTCCGCCTGCGCCCGACCCTGCGCGGAGAGCGGCGGATCGGCGCGCCGCTCCGCCTGCGCCGGGCCGACCGCGCCGTGGCGGACCAGGTAGAGCTCCACCGCGGCGTGTCAGCGCGCGCGGCGGCGGCGCGGCAGCGTCGGACTCACGCCCTCGTGGTCGAGCGCGTAGGTCATCAGGTTCTTCACGTCGTAGCAGATCTGGCGGATGTCGTAGCCCATCGTGAGGTCGAGGTGACTGTTCCCGCGCACCGGCCTCCACAGGAGATATTCGCTCGACGCCGAGCGGTACACGCTGCGCGTGGTGCGCACCGACGCCAGCGGATCCTCGTCGCCGAAGAAGATCGCGAGCGGAATGCGGATGCGCGGAAACGCCGCCGCGATGTCGTGGCGCAGCGCCGGACTGGTGAGCTCGCCGCGCCGCGCCCAGCGCGCCAGCTGCTCCAGCGTGGCGCGCGGCTCGTCGTTGGCGCCCTCGCGCAGCAGCGGCCGCAGCGCGCCCAACGCGACGTTGCGCGGCTGGTACAACAGCGGCCGGCTGAACGGCATGCGCCCGGTGAGCGGCGCGTGCATCGCGCCGCGCAGGTTGGACTCGAGCCAGCGGAACGCCGCGCGGAACGGCAGCCGGCGGAAGCGCCAGGGACGGAACGCGTGCACCGGCGGACGCATCCCCGGCAGACGCCGCAGCGCGCGGCCCGCGAGCCGGCCGGCGTTGGCCGCGGCGAGCAGGAGGTCGAGCGCGGGGAACGCGAGCGGCGGCCCGAACGAGAGCGCGCGCAGCCACAGCGGCAGCCGGGCGAAGTCCGAGGGCGAGCCGATCGTGATCAGCCCCGAGAGGTCGTCGAACAGCGTGGCGTAGGCGTAGCCGAGGATCCCGCCGAGGCTGTGGCCGCAGTAGAAGATCTTCTCCCGCCCCGACGCCTGCTTCACCGCCGCGACCGCGGCCGGCAGATCGAACAACAGGTGCGAGTCGAGGTTCCAGCCGTAGTCCAGGTCGCGCGGCGGCTCGGCGCCGCGCGCGCGCGCGCGCCGGCGGGTGAGCTCCGGCGTGCTCTTGCCGTGGCCGCGCAGCTCGAGCAGGAACAGGTCGGCGCCGAAGAACAGCATGTTCTTCACGAACTCGCCGGAGCTCCAGGCGCGCCGGTTCTGCGTGTAGCCGTGCACGAGCAAGAGCGGCACGCCGCGCAGCGGCTGGGGGAAGGGCTGCGCGCGCGGCCGGTAGCGCGTGACCACCAGCGTCCAGCCGTCGTCGCTGGTGACTTCGATCTCCTCGGCGTCGTGGAGCTCGGCCAGCTCCATCTCGTCGACACTGCGCGGTGTCGAGCGCTCACTCTGGAACACGACGGCGGTCTCGGTCACGCGCCTCCTCCCCCCAGCTGCTTCGCGAAGAAGTCGAACTCCCGGCGCCAGCCGTCGTCGGCCGCGGCCGGCCGGTACGCCTCGGGCCGCGACTCGTTCGCGAACGCGTGCCCTGCGCCCGGATAGACCACGACCTCGATCGGCAGCCGGCGCTCGGAGGCGCGCCGGCGCAGCTCCGCGACGTCGCTCTGGGGGATGAGCGCGTCTTCGGCGCCGAACAGCGCGAGCACGGGACAGCGCACGGAGAGGAGCGCGTCCAGCGCGTGCTCGGGATTCTTATCGTCGATGGACGGGGCGCGCAGCATGCCGTACCACGGCACCGCAGCGGAGAGATCGCGGCAGTGACAGGCCGACAGGAAGGCGTACTTCCCGCCCATGCAGAAGCCGGTGAGGCCGATCCTGCGGCCGGCGAGCTCGGGCCGCGCGCGCAGGAAGTCGATCGCCGCCTGCACGTCCAGAACGACGCGCCGGTCGGGCAGCGCGTTCATGAAGCGCATCACCGCGGGCATGTCGGCCGGCGAGCCCGGCCGCTCGCCGCGCGCGTACAGGTCGAGCGCGAGCGCGGCGTAGCCGGCGTCCGCGAGTCGCTGCGCCACGCCGCGGTAGACGTCGGACAGGCCCCAGACGTCGTGCAGCACCACCACGCCGGCCGCGGGTGGTCGGGTCGGAAGGCAGAGCTCGCCGGCGATCGCGTCGCGACCGCTCGGGAACTCGACCTTCATGCGGGTGTCCCGGCCTGCCTCCACACGTAGATCTTCATTGGAGGAACGTTCCAGAAGCCGCTGTGCGTCTCGGCGCGCGTGCCGAACACCGGCTCGCCGAAGTCGCGCACCTTGCTGCGGAACTGGTAGGCGACGAAACGCCCGCCCGGGGCGAGCACCCGTTTCGCCGCGCGCAGGGTGGCGAGGCCCACGCCGCGCTCGAGCGTCGAGAAGGGGATTCCCGACATGACCAGGTCCGCCTGGCGCGCGCCCACCTTGGCGAGCGCTGCCTCGATCTCGGTGGCGCTGCCGTGGTGCACGTACAGCCGCGGATCGGGGAACTCACTCTGCAGCAGCCCGACGAAGTCGCGGCTGATCTCGATCGCCACGAGCTTCGCGTCGGAGCGCATGTGCTCGAGGGCGTGGCGCGTCAGCACGCCGGTGCCGGGCCCGAGCTCCACGATCACGCGCGCGTCGCGCACCTCGCCGCACTCCAGCGTGCGGCGAGTCAGGAAGCGCGAGCTCGGGATCACCGACCCGACTTCGCGCGGGTTCTTGAGGAAGCCCTTGAAGAACTCGAGCGAGGTCTTCGCGGCAACGGCGCGGCGGTGGCTGCGGTCCTTCATCGGTCGCTTCGCTCCTCGCATGGCGTCCCCGGGCCGCTCGGTTTTATCGCGCGTGCGGCGCAGGGTCAACTGTGGGGACGCGGGGTTGGCGTCCCCTCTGCCGCCACGAGCACGAGCGCGGTCACGCGCCGGAGGATGTCCCGGCCGCTGCGTGTGGCGCTCTCGGCGTCGCGCGCGGCGACCGCGAAGGCGAAGCGCTGCAGGAGCGGGATGATCTGGCGCCGGTCGGCCACCAGCTCGACGATCGCCTGCACCAGCGGACGCTGCGCCAGGAAGCGCATCATCGAGTTCGCGAGCATGATCATCACGCGGTTGTGGGTCAGCTTCGCGATCGCGCCCTGCAGCTCGCGCAGGCCGTCCACGAAGCCCTCGGTCCCCAGCTCGGGATCGGCCACGCGGCGGATCTCGGCGACCGCGACCTCGATCTCCTCGTCGCTCGCGCGTTCCAGGCCGATCCGCAGCACGCCGGGAAGCAGCACCTCGCGCAGCTCGAGCAGCTCGCGGATCCAGGTCACGTTCTGCGGACCCGCGGGGAAGGTCATCGCGAACAAGAGCTCGAAGCTCGCGTGCTCGGTGTCGCACACGCGCGTGCCCGAGCCCTGCTGGATCTCGACCAGGCGCAGCTCCTCGAGCTTCTTCAGCGCCTCGCGGACCGAGCTGCGGTTCACGTGCAGCTGCGAGGCGAGCTCGCGCTCGGGCGGCAGCCGGTCTCCCGGCGCGAACGATCCATCCAGGATCTTGGCCTGTATCTGCGCGGCCACCTCGCTCGGGAGAAGCCGACGGAGCCTGATCTCGTCGCGCACGGCGGGCATCATACCCTGGCGAGGTCGCGCTTGAACCCGGCCCATGCGCCGTTCATCATGCGCCGCATGGTTCGGGCCTACTCGATCAGCGCCGCCGACGTGGTCGCGGAGAAGGAGCGCAGCGGCGGCGATCCCCACAAGGTCGACTTTTCCAAGGTGATCAAGCTCGACGGGCTCGAGCTGCGCGCGATGGGCCCGCGGGACGTGCACCTGCGCATCCTGGCCGCCTCGGGCGAGCACAACGTCGACCACGCCGTCATCGCGGACACCGGCGGCGCCAGCATCGCGGCGCAGCGCGGGGGAAAGATCTTCCCGGGGAATTCCGCGGTCGGCGAGGTGCTCGCGGTGGGCGCGGAGGTGACTCGCTTCAAGCCCGGCGACGTCGCGCTCACCCACTGCAACGGTGACCCCGACGCCTACGGCTACCCGCTGCGCATCTGGGCGTACGACCAGCCCGACTCGGTCGGCTGGTACGCGGAGGAGGCGGTCGTCGGCGAGTGGCAGCTGGTTCCCGCGCCGCTCGACTGCGGGCTCTCGCTGTGGGAGATGACCGCGCTGCCGCTGCGCGCGCCGACCGCCTACCACCTGTGGCGGCGGGGGCTGGGCATCTTCCGGCTCAAGGTCTCGGACGAGAAGCTGCGCCGGCTGAACGTGCTCTCCTTCGGCGGCGGCGTGGGCGAGCTGTTCCTGATGCTCGCGAAGTCCGAGGGACACCACGCCTTCTTCTGCTCCGGCTCGCCCGAGCGGCGCGCGGCGCTCGAGCGGATGGGCATCCAGGGCATCGACCAGCAGGCGTTCCACCGCTTCGCCTCGCGCGACGACGTGCGCGCGTTCCAGGCCGAATCGCGCAAGCTCACCGGCGGCGTGAACATGCACATCGTGTGCGACATGATGCGCGGCCCGGTGTTCGAAGCCGGTCTCTCGGTCGCGGCCCGCTGCGGCGTGAACGTGTCTGCGGGGTGGCAGCTCTCGCAGCAGGTCACCTACAACTCGACGCTTCAGTCGGTGAAGCAGGTGACGATCGACCACACCCACTACGAGACGGTCTCCGGCTGTGCGGCCGCGACCGAGCTCTACGGCGTCGTGTTCAAGCCGACCGTACACAAGGAAGTGTACTCGTTCGAGGACCTGCCGCGCGCGATGCACGAGATGTACCTCGGCACGCAGACGGGGATCCCGATCGTCCGCGTCGCGAAGGACATGCCGGAGAGCGTGCGGAAGCTCGTCTAGTGGCCGCCGGCCGCTGGCTGCTGAAGTCCGAGCCCGAGGTCTACCCGTTCGCGCAGCTGGTCGCGGACCGCCACACGGTCTGGGACGGCGTGCGCAACCACCAGGCCCGCAACAACCTCGCGGCGATGGCGGTCGGCGACCCGGTGCTGTTCTACCACTCGCACGACGCCGAGGTCGTGGGCGTGGCGCGCGTGCGGCGCGCCGCCTTCCCCGATCCCACCGCCGACGACCCGCGCTGGCTCGCCGTCGAGCTCGAGCCGGTGGCGGCGCTCGAGGCGCCGGTGACGCTCGAGACGATCAAGGCCGACCGCAAGCTCGCGACGATGAAGCTCGTCACCCAGTCGCGGCTCTCGGTGATGCCGGTCGAGCCCGCGCAGTACGAGCGCATCCTCGCGCTGGCGAAGGGCGCTAGATCGGCGACGCCCCGGACGGGGGCGGGCTCGCCTCGAAGCCGGGGCGGTGGACCACGCTCTGGTCGCCCAGCTGCTCGGCGGTGAAGTAGGTCTCCACGCTGCGCAGCGACTGGTCGAGCGGGAAGCGCAGCTTCGCCCACGCGCCGGGCGTCTCGTTCAGGGCGCTCTCGCGGATCTTCGCGACCGTCTGATCGGTCTGGCCCAGCACGTCTCCGAGCGCCCGCAGGTGGCCCTCGCTCTGGTTCTTGTCCGCGGCCACCGACGCGCGGAGCTCACCCATCAGGTCCTCGATCTTGCGCGAGTCCGCACCGAGCTGCGCGCAGTCCTCGTGCGTGACGTCCTCGAGCTCCTTGGTCATGAGCACGTGCATCGCGTCGCGCTGCGCGAGGATGTCGGCCCAGACCGTGGTGGTCGGACGCGGCGTCCGCGCGTCCGTCTCCTGCGCCTTGTGGCAGGCCACGCCGCTGGCGACCAGCGCTGCGAGCGAGAGCGAGAGTGCGAGGCGGCGCGCCATCGGACCTCCTGGGAGGGCAGCAGCGTACCCTAGACCAGCGTCGGGTACGAGAGCCGTCCGCCGACGACGCGGGCCGCTGGATGGAGCGCGTGGAGCTCCCGCTCGCCCGGCCGCACCAGGTGCAGCACGCGATGGCCGCGCGCGAGCAACGCGTCCGCGATGATCTGCCGGTGGCAGCTGCGCCAATCGCGCTCGGCGCAGAGGAACGCGGTGGGCTGCGCCGCGCCGAGCGCCTCGAGCTCGGCCAGGCCCCCGGCCGTCTCGGGCGAGTCGAGCGTGTCGGCGAACGCGCGCAGGCCGGGATCGCGCCAGGCACCGTTCGTCGCGGGGTCGCTCGCGGCCGAGGGCTCGCGCCGGCCACCAAGCGCGTCGCCCAGGAACACGTAGGCGATGCCAGCGGCGCGCAGCGCCGACTCGAGCCGCGCGCGGGAGTGCTGCGGATGGCGGCGCGACACCGGGAAGCGGCGAACGTCGGCTACGCAGCGGATGCCGGCCTCCTGGAGCAGCGCCAGCAGCTCGCCGGCCGGGCGATTCGAGTGGCCGACGCTCGCCAGCTCCACGTCAGCCGAAGCGGTCGGGTGAGAACGGCCCGAGCGGCAGGCCGGGCGCCTCGCCGCGGCAGATCTCGGCGACCAGCTGCGCGGTCATCGGCGCCTGCGAGATCCCGCTCATGCCGTGCCCGGTGGCGACCACGAGGTTCTCGAACGCGCGCGGGCGGCCGATGATGGGCCGGTCGTCGGGCGTGAGCGGGCGCAGCCCGCGCCAGGTCTCGATGCGCGGGCCCGCGGCGAGGCCGGGCAGGAAGCGCTCGACCGCGCGCAGGATCGCGGCGACGCGCCGCGCGTTGACGCGCAGGTCGAGCCCGGCGAGCTCGAGCGTTCCCGCGAAGCGCAGGGCGTCACCGAGTGGTGTCAGCGCGACCTTGGCTTCGGAGAGCAGCACCGGGTGCTCGCCGAAGTCCGCGGGACGACGCACCGTGACGCTGTAGCCCTTCGCCGCCTGCACCGGCAGGCGCAGCCCCAGCTGCGCCCCGAGCTGGGGAGACCACGCGCCGGCGGCGAGCACCACCTCGGCGGCGCGCAGCTCGCCGCGCGTGGCGACGATGCGCTCGATCCGCCGGCCGCGCAGCTCGAGCTCGAGCACCTCCTGCCGCGTCCACAGCGCGGCGCCGTTCGCCGCGGCGCGCCGGGCCAGCGCCTGCACCAGCCGCTCGGGATCGAGGTGCGCGTCGGCCGGGAAGTAGATCCCCCCGCGCAGCTCGGGCGAGAGCTGCGGCACGAGCGCGCGCAGCTCCGCGTTTCCCAGCTCGCGCCCGCCGCCGCCGAGCTCCGCGAGAGCGTCGAGCTCCGCGCGCGCGTGCTCCATCCCGTCGGGCGACTCGCAGGCGACCACCAGCCCGCGCCGCGCGAAGCCGAAGTCCGACCCGGGCTCCGCTGCGAGCTTCTCGTACAGCGCGAGGCTCGCCAGGATCAGCTCGCGGTTCGCGCGCAGCGTCGATCGCGCGCGCGCGGCGCTCGACGCGCGCAGGAACTCCAGCAGCCACAGCGCGAGCTCGAGGTCGAAGCGCGGCTTCACGTAGAACGGGCTGTCGGCGTCGAGCAGCCAGCGCAGTGCCTGGCGCACCACGCCGGGCGACGGCAGCGGCGTGCCGTGGCTGGGCGAGATCCAGCCGGCGTTGCCGTAGGAAGCGCCGGAGCAGATCTCGCCGCGCTCCAGCAGCACCACGCGCGCGCCGCGCTCGGCCAGGAACGCGGCCGAGGCGACGCCGACGACGCCGCCGCCGATCACCGCAACGTCGACCGAGTCGCTCACGGCGACACTCTAGGGTGTCGGCAGCCCCAGCGCCGCGGCGATGGCGTGGAACACGAAGTTCTGCTCCTGCACGCCGTGGAAGAGCACCGCGCCGGGCCCGCCGGCGTAGATCGGCACGTCCTCGCCGCCGTGCGTTTCGGCGCCGAGCGGCACCACCGACTCCTGCAGGGTGTTCGGGTCCTGCGCGCGCGCCGGGGTCAGCGCGGGCCGTCCCTGGGTGACCGGCTCGAACTTCGTCGGCCGGTGCGGGTAGGTCTTGGAGCCTTCCGGCTCGGCGTCGGACTTGCCCGCATAGCCCGGGCCGTTCGCGTAGTTCAGCGTGGTGTAGGGGCGGCCGGTGAGGTCCTTCACGGGCTCGTTCGACGGCGCGCCCTCGCCGATCGAGCCGACGACCAGCCCCAGGATCGGATTGCCGCGCTTGGCGTAGCCGGAGATGCTGAGCGTGTGACTGTGGTCCGCCGTGACCACGATCAGCGTCTCGGCCGGGTCGGTCTTCGCCAGCGCGAGCTGGATCGCGTTCGCGAACTCGACCGTCTCGGTGAGCGCGCGGTAGGCGTTGCCCGCGTGGTGGCCGTGGTCGATGCGCCCGCCCTCCACCATCAGGAAGAAGCCCTTGGGGCTGCGCGACAGCACCTCGATCGCCTTCGCCGTCATCTCGGAGAGCGAGGGCTGATCGGCGGCCGCGGTCGGGCGCTCGGACTCGTAGCTCATGTGCTCGGGCGAGAAGAGCCCGAGCAGCCTGTGCACCTTCCCGCCGTCGATCGCGAGCAGCGCGTCGCGGCTCGACACGTAGGTCCCGTCGGAGTGGCGCTTCTGCCACTCCGCGACCAGGTCGCGTCCGTCGCTGCGCGTGCCCGCGGGCACGGGCAGGAAGTTGTTGCGGCCGCCGCCCATCGCCACCTGGATGCCGTCGCCGTGCGCGAACTCCACCAGCTGGCGCGCGATGTCGGGGAAGCCTGCCGCCTTCGCGCCGGCTGAGAGCTGCGTGTCGTTCTCCCAGTTCCGCTCCGGCGTGTGCGCGTAGCAGCCGCCGGGCGTCGCGTGAGTGATCGTGGTCGTCGTGACGACGCCGGTCCAGAGACCGCGGTCGGCGGCGCGCTCGAGCAGCGTCGGCACCGACGCCGCCGGGGCCTTCGCGAAGTCGCCACGCGGCGCGCTCTCGTCGATGCCGAGCACGCCCGAGCGCGTCTTGATGCCGGTCATCATCGCCGTCATCGTGCCCGCCGACTCGCCGACCTGGAAGTCGACGGTGTAGGTCTTCGACAGCGCGGTGTAGGGCAGCGTCTCGAACGAGAGCAGGTTCTCCTCGCCGCTCGCCCCGCGCTGCTGGCCCTCGTAGATGCGCGAGGCGGTCACGGTCGCGATGCCCATGCCGTCGCCGATGAACAGGATCGCGTTCTTCGCGTGCGGGATCGGCGCGCCGCCCGCGGCCTTCTCCGCCGCCTGGTGGCCCGCGACGAACCAGGGGTTCTTGCCCGGCTCGGCGCCGCGCGCGCCCGGCGACGCGAGGGCGAGCGAGAGAGTGAGCAGCGCGGCAACACGACACGGTGTCAGTCTCAACTGGACTCCTTCTCCGCCAGCACCGCGGCGAACAGCTCGCGGTCGACGTTCCCGCCCGTCAGCAGCACGCCGACGCTGCGCCCCGCCACCTCGGCGGGCTCCTTCAGGCAGGCGGCGAGCGCGGCGGCGCCCGCCCCTTCGGCCGCGTTGTGCGTGTCGCTGAACAGCGCGCGCATCGCGGCGCGGAGCTCGGCCTCGGAGACGCGCACGATGCGCTCGACGCCGGCGAGGATCGCGGCGAGCGCGTCCTCGTTCGGCACGCGCACCGCGAGGCCGTCGGCGAGCGTGTCGGCGGAATCGGTCGGCACCGCGCGCCCGGCCGCGAACGACAGCGCGTAGGTCGGCGCCCGATCCGCGACCACACCGACGAGGCGCGTGGAGAGACCGAGCGCGTCGCGCGCGCGCAGCGCGGCGCAGATGCCCGAGCCGAGCCCGATCGGCACGTAGACGAGCTCGAGCTCGGGCCGCGCGCGGAACAGCTCGAAGGCGCAGGTCGAGACCCCGCGCACCAGCCACGGGTGCATCGAGGGCACGAAGTGCAGGTCGGCGGACTTCGCCAGCGCCTGCGCGTGCAGGAACGCGTCCTGGAAGTCGCGCCCGTGCTCGACCAGGCGCGCGTCGTGGGCGCGCATCGCGGCGTTCTTCTCCACGCTGTTCCCGTGGGGCACCACGATCGTCGCGGGGATGCCGAAGCTGCGCGCCGCGTAGGCGACGCTCTGGCCGTGGTTGCCGCGCGTCGCGGCGATCACGCCCGCGACCGCGGGCGTACGCGCGCGGAGCTCGCGCAGGTAGGTGAGCCCGCCGCGCAGCTTGAAGGCGCCGACTGGCGAGTGGTTCTCGTGCTTCACCACCACGTCGGCGCCGCAGCGCGCGGACAACAGCGGCCAGGCGATCTGCGGCGTGGGCAGGAGCGTCTGGTGCACGAAGGCCGTGTCGGCCTCGAGCTCGGCGAGCTCCGCGCCGCGACTCACTTGTGCTCCAGCGCCCCGAGCTTTCCGATCCGCCGCGCGTGCCGTCCGCCCTCGAACGGCGCGTCGAGCCAGATGCGCACCCACTCGAGCAGCGCGTCCGCGGGGAACTCGCCCGCGCCCAGACACAGCACGTTGGAGTCGTGGTGCGCGCGCGTCATCGCGGCGGTGCGCGCGCTGTACACCAGCGCCCCGCGCACGCCCGCGATGCGGTTGGCGGTCATGCACATGCCGATGCCGTTGGTGCAGACGAGGATCGCTCGCCCGGCCTTGCCGTCGGCGACGCTCTGACACGCGGGGATCGCGAAGTCCGGATAGTCGACCGACTCGAGGCCGTGCGTGCCGAAATCGACCGGCTCGTGGCCGAGCCGGCGCAGCTCCGCGGCGAGCTTCTCCTTGAAGGCGAACCCGGCGTGGTCGGCGGCGAGGGCGATCTTCATCGCCCTCGGATGATTGCACGCTCGCTAGATCACCGGCCAGTGCGGGTGCCAGGGGCGCTCGCGCTCGAACGCCTGCGCCGCCTGCAACACCAAATCGTCACGATGCCGCTCTGCGACGATCTGCATGCCGATCGGCAGCCCCGCGCGCGACAGCCCCACGCGCAGCGACGCCGCGGGATGCAGCGAGAGGTTGAACGGGATGGTGAACGACGCCACGCCCCAGGCCAGCTGCCGCCGGCCCTCGGTCTCGCTCGGGAACGGCCCCTTCGCCGGCGGCGGGTCGTAGGGCACCGTGGGAGTCAGCAAGAGATCGAACTTCTCGAACACCGACGCCGTCCAGGCCGAGAGCTCGTAGCGCCCCTGCGCGCTGCGGCTGAACCACTCGGGGGTCATGTCCGCGGCGCCCTTGATCGACGCCAGCACGCCGCGCGAGAACTCCTCGGCGTGCTCGGGCACCAGGTGCTGGTGCGCCGCGGCCATCTCGTACGAGCCGAACACGCCCCACGCCTCGCCGAGCTTGGGCGGCCCGCCCTCGATCTGCACCACCTCGTGGCCGAGCTTCTCGAACACGCGCACCGCGTCGTACACCGCCTGCGCGACATCGGTCTGCACCACCGCGTAGCCGAGATCGGGCGAGTAGGCGATGCGCAGCTTGCGCGGCACCCCCTCGGCGAGCTTCGCGCGGTACGAGAAGCCGGGGTGCGGCAGCGACTTCGGGTCGCGCCGGTCGTAGCCGCAGCAGAGGTCGAGATACAGCGCGTTGTCGGCGACGGTCTTGGTGAGCGGCCCGTGCACCGCCGTGTCGCCGAAGTACCAGAGCCGCGTCGGCTCGTGCGGGATGCGACCGTAGCTGGGCTTCAAGCCGAACGCGCCCACGAAGCTCGCCGGGATCCGCGTCGAGCCGCCGCCGTCGCTCGCCGTGACGAGCGGAACCACGCAGCCAGAGAGCACCGCCGCAGATCCGCCGCTCGAGCCGCCCGGCGTGCGCTCCAGGTTCCAGGGGCTGCGCGTGACGCCGTAGACCAGGTTCTTGGTGATCGCGGTGACGCCGAACTCGGGCGCGTTGGTCTTGCCGATCGGGATCGCGCCCGCCGCGCGCAGCCGCTCGACCTGCACCGAATCGCGCTGCACCAGGTTGCTCTTGTAGGGCAGCGAGCCGTGCGAGGTGATCAGCCCCGCCGTGTCCTCCAGGTCCTTCACGCCCAGCGGCACGCCCTCGAGCGGGCGGCCGTCGCCGCGCAGGATGCGCAGCTCGGCCGCGCGCGCGTCGGCCAGCAGCTTCTCGCGCGGGTGCATCGCCACCACGGCGTTCAGCCGCTCGTTCGTGGCGTCGATGCGCGCGAACACCGCGTTCATCAGCTCGACCGGCGAGAGCTTCTTCGCAGCGAGCGCCGCGGTCAGGTCGACCAGAGACAGGGCGACAGGGTTGGACACGCCGTGGACCTCCGACAGAGACCCATTCTACTCTGCCCCGCCTCCGCAAGGCTGCTTGCGCTCACGCGCGACACGGACGGAGCACCTCGTGTCACCCTAACTTCAAGGAGTCTCCCAGGGGAGTCGGTGGTGCGCTTTCGAACTCTTGCCGCTTCAGTCTTGCTGCTCGCTTCACCTCTGCCGGCCTCGGCTGCCCCGGTGACGGTGAACGGTCTGCCGGGCGTCGCCGGGGCGCCGGGCACCGATGGCATCTCCGGCGACCCCAACAACCCGGGACAGCCCGGCCCATACGTGGCCCCGACGGATGGAGGAGCCGGTGAAGCGGGCGGAGTCGCTACGGCGCCCGCCACCGCGCCAGACACCAGCAACTCGGGGACTGCGGTCGGCGGCAACGGCGGGAACGGGGGTAAAGGAGGCGGCGGGATCTCCTACTACCAGAGCCTGCTGTTCCCCGGGCGCGGTGGGAACGGTGGCGCCGGCGGCGACGCCAACGCCTCGGCCGCGAGCTCGGCGTCGACGCAAGCGACCTCGACGGGTGGAATGGGCGGGGCCGGCGGCATCGGGGCACAGACCTTCTATCAGCAGCCGGGCGACCTCTTGTACTCGAGCGCAAGCGGCGCGGGCGGCAGCGGCGGCGGTGCGAGCGCGGACTCGACCGCGAGCGGCTCGGGCGCGACGACGAGCCAGTCGACCGCGACCGGAGGCACGGGAGGCTCGGGCGCCGATGCAGTCGATCTCAATTTCTACACCGTCTCGCACCTCGCCGGCCTCGGGGGAAACGGGGGAAACGCAAACGCGCACGCCGCCGCGACCTCGCAGACGGGGCCGGCGAGCGCAACAGCTTCGGCCACCGGCGGCACCGGCGGCGGCGGCGGCACGAACGCGCCGTTCAACCAGGTCTCGTTCGGAAGCAGCGCTTTTGGGGGCCAGGGCGGTGCCGCGACCGCGCAGGCCGAAGCCATGTCGACCAGTGGCGACGCGGACGCGCACGCGAGCTCGTTCGGCGGCCACACCTTCGGAGCGCCCGGGCCCGGGGTGAACGCCAGCTCGTCCTCAAACGCGCGGAGCGACTCCGGGACCGCCACTGCGATCGCGGAAGCGACGGGGGGCAACACGGGGGATGAGACCTCCACGGGCGGCCTCGGGAGCGCGACTGCGACGGCCGTCTCGACTCTCGGCGACGCCAACGCCACCGCTCGCGTGAAGACCGGCGCCGCGGTCCCCGCGCATGCCACCGGATCGCTCGTGAGCAGCGACATCGTCAGCGGCGGACCAGGCGCCGATGCCAGCATCACCGACGCCGCATCTGGTTCCGCGGGCGGGACACTCACTCTGACTCAGCAGGCGATCGCAAGTGACACGGGGCTCCTGGCGGGTGGAGGGGGCAGCGCGCATAGCCAGCTCCATGCCACGAACCCGGGCGGCGGGGCGCTTTTCGCTTCGACGATCTCGAGCGCCGGCCTGGGCGGCGGCAGCGCCGATGCGCTGGCAAACGCGACGGTTTCGAACTCGTCCCGCGTCGAGGCGGACGCGACGGCGACCGCGGGCAACGTCGCGCTGCCGTACTACTACCTGGGGATGGAGTACGGCGTGTACTACGGGCTCGGGGGGCAGGCGAGCGCAGACGCCGCGGCGCAGGGCCTCGGCGAGGTCGTCGCCCGAAGCGCAGCGTCGGGGCAGAATCTTCCGTCGCTGCACGCAGGGAGCACCTCACAGTCGGCCGGACCGATCGCGGGCGTGCACACGGCGCTCGACGCGACGGCAGACGCCATGGCAGCGCTCGACTACGGGTTCGGGTTCCCACCCGGGTACGCCGCACAGCTCGCAGGCTCGGTCGCGACCACCGCGGCGCTGCGCTCCGCGGCGCCGCTCGCGAGCGCTCCTGCGCTGCATACCGGTGAAGCGCACGTCTTCGGCGCGCCCAGCGCCGCCGACGTCGCGGCCTGGACGGCGGGCAATCCGAACTCGAGCGCTGCGATCGCCAAGGGCAGCCCGCTCGGCCTCGGCTCCGTGGTTGGCGGCGGAAACACGCTCAACGTCATCCAGTACAGCGGCGCACTCGAGGTGGATCTCACCAGCTCGGCGATCGACCCCACGGCACACGTCGCGCTCGCATTCCTCGATCCGACGGTCGGCGGGTCGGGCTTCGACGCGCTCCACCTGACGCTGAGCCGAGCGGGCGAGGTGCTGTTCGACCGCTCGTACACGTCTCCCGCGAGCGCGCTGGCGGAACTCGACGATCACGTGTTCTACCTGGGCCTGGAGACCACGCCCGGCGCGGCGGCGACGACCCCGCTCGTGCTGTCGTTCAGCTTCGAGCTCCCGTCGGGCTCCGACGCGACCGCGTTCGGATTTGACGTCGCGATGCTGACCGCGCCCGAGCCCGCGCCCGCCCTGCTCGCGCTCGCCGCGTTCGTGCTCTTCGGCGTCAGCCGGCGGCGAGCGACGTTCCGGCCAACGTAATCCGGTGCATCAGCCGCCGCTCGCCGTGGTAGTCGTTCACCGCGAAGTGCCAGCTGCAGCGGTTGTCCCAGAACGCGACCGAGCCGGGCGACCAGCGGAAGCGGCAGGTGAACTCGGGCTTCGTCGCGTGCGCGTAGAGGTAAGCGAGCAGTGACTGGCTCTCGCTCGCGCTCCACCCCTCGAAGTGGAGCGTGTGGCCGGGGTTCACATACAGCGCGCGCCGGCCGCTGTCGGGATGGCGGATCACGACCGGGTGCACGGCGTCGCCGACGTCCTCCTCGCCCTTGAGCTGGTCCGCGAGATCGCTCTTGCGATAGAGGCCCTGCGGGCCGTAGAGGTGGCGGTTGGTGTGCTTCGCGCGCAGGCCGCCGAGCGTGCGCTTCAGTCCGTCCGAGAGCGCGTCGTACGCGGCGTACATGTTGGCGAACATCGTGTCGCCGCCCGCGGCGGGGAGCTCGCGCGCGACGAGGATCGAACCGAGGGCCGGCGCATCGTCATAGCTGTGGTCGGCGTGCCAGCCGCCGCCGATGTTGGTGCGCTGCTCCTTCTCCTTGCGCACCTCGGCGATCTCGGGGTGCTGCGCGTTCTCCTGGAAGAACTTGTTGATCACGATCTCGCCGAAGCGGCGGGCGAAGGCGATGTGACCTTCCGGTGTGAGTCGCTGGTCGACGAAGAACAGCACGCCGTGCTCGAGGAAGGCGTTCCAGATGTCCTTCTGCTCGGCTTCGGAGAAGCGTTCGAGATCGATGCCCGAGACCAGCGCCCCGCAGCCCGCAGCGTACCTCTGAATGTGCATTGTCGAGACTCTACGTGATCGGCCGGCTCTTTCGCCTCGTGATAAGAATGGTTCACTTCTCTAACAACTGGGAGCACACTCACTCCGTGAAGCGGATGCTTCTCGCCGCGACTCTCTGGATTGCGCTCCCAGCGACGGTCCACGCGACGGCGGTCTCAGTCTCTGGCGCGGACGGAGCCACCGGCCCGGCCGGGCTCGCTAGCCCGCCAGCTTCGGCGCCGACGGCAGGCGGCGACGGGCAGACCGGCGCCCCCGCGACGGCCGTTGCAGACGACTCCGGCAGCTTGAACACGGCGACTGCGACGGGCGGCAATGGTGGAGCCGGCGGCGTGGGTGGCGCGAGTCAACCCGGTGCCGCGGGCGGCGCCGGGGGCGCAGGCGGTGAAGCGAGCGCGACAGTGGTCGGGAATGCATTCGACGCGGGACCCGGGCCCGGGCTCGGTCCGGGAGATCCTGTCGGGTTCCTCTTCTCAGGGCCGAGCCGCGCGACCGGCGGCGCGGGGGGCACTGGAGGCGCGGGCGGAATCACCGGCGGCCCCGGTGGAGCCGGCGGAGCCGGAGGTCGTGCCACCGCGACGATGACTTCTGCCTCCTTCGCGACGGCCGGCGCGATCGGCGGATCCGGCGGCGCGGGGCGCTCGAGCCCGGGCGGTCTTGCTGGCGCCCAAGGACACGGGGGAGACGCTTCGGCCACCGCCACGGCGATCGGCCCCGACAGCGCACCCGTCGAGGCCGACGCGGACGCGGTCGGAGGCGGCATCTTTTCGCCGACCAACGCCGTTCCGGGTCGAGCGACGGCTCGTGCCAGCGCTGCGAACTCCCTCGGCGAGGCCGATGCGCTCGCCCAGGGCGCCCCGTCCACGGCCGTCGAAACCAGGGTCGACTCCATCGCCGCGTACGCGCTCTCTACGATCTCGAACCCGGCGGTCGTGGGCGGGCCCGCGCAGAGCGCTTCAGCGGTCGACACGGTTCGAGCCAGCCACGGCCGCGAGGTGTCTCTAGGTCAGGCCGCGATCGGCGGTGACTCGACCTACGGCGCCGGGATCGAGGGTCCGTCCGGGGGAGGAAACGCGCAGAGCGTTCTCGACGCCTCGAATGCGCTCCCCGGCGAGCTCGATGCCGTCTCGACCGCACAGGGTGGAGCGGGCGCGGGCAGCGCAGCCGCCAGCGTGAGCGGTTCCTCACAGCATGGACTCTTCCTCGAGGCGTCCGCGATCGGTGGCGCGACGGGCACCGTGACCTGTGACGGGCCGCAGGGCTGTCGGATCGTCCGGGGGATCGGCGGTGCGGCGAACGCCCACGCGGTGGGCAGCGGAAACGGCAGCCTCAACGTCAACGCCGTCGCGAGTGGAATCAACTCCGCGCTGCACGCGGATAGCGCGCTCCAGCCCGACGGAAAGGAGGTCAGCGGCCGGGTCTCCATCGAAACCGTGGGCGCGCCCTATCTCGGCCAGGCGCTGCTCGCGCCGTCGCGCGGTACTGCCGCCGGTGCCGCCGTAACGACGACGGTGACAGCGGCGGCGGTGTCCACGCTCTCGTCGTGCATCGGCTTTTGCTCGCCGGTGCTCACCTTGCGCAACGGAGGCGTGGCGATCGGGCTGGACCCGGACCAGACGGCGTTCCGCAATCAGATCACTCCGATGTTCCCGCATGCGCTCGCTGCACTCGACGCCGGCGCGCACGCGCTCGCCACCGGCTCGCTGGCTCTGGGAGGCGATCCCAGCGTCGCGCTGGAGTACCGGAGCGAGATCGATCTGACGGTCGCTCCCATCAGCTCCCCGAAACAGCTCGCGATCGCCTTCCTGGGCTCGACCCCGATCGCCGACACGATCCTGGCGATGAACCTCTCGCTCGCGCGCGATGGGCAGACCTTCTTCGAGGAGTCACTCGGGACCTCCCCGTTCGCGAACGCGGCGTTCGACGACACGAGTGTGGCGGTCCCGGACCTGTTCATGCCCGGGTCGTCTTCAGAGATCGAGCTCCGCGTCGACTACACCTCCGTCCCCAACACGGTCGGCTTCAACTTCGCCTTCGCCGTCCTCGCGACACCGGAGCCCGGATCGCCGGCCCTCCTGCTGGCGGCGCTGGGACTGCTGGGAGCGTTCAGCCGCCGGCGCGCTTCACGCTGAAGCCGCGCCGCTCGAGCTCCTGCACGACCGCGTCGCGGTGGTCGCCCTGGATCTCGATCACGTAGTCCTTCACGCTGCCGCCGCTGCCGCAGCGGCGCTTCAGCTCGCCGGCGAGCGCGCGCAGCTCGGCTTCGGGCAGGCCTGTGCCCGACACCGTGGTGACCGTCTTCCCGCCGCGGCCCTGCGTCTCGCGCCGCACGCGCACGATGCCGTCGCCGCGCGGCGCGCGCGGGGAGCGCTCAGCCATGGGGCGGCGCCACGGCCAGCTTGCGCGCGAGCCAGCGCTCGAGCACGAGCCGCGTGGTCTCTCGAGATTGGATTCCCCCGAACGGGAACGACTCGACCGTGCCCGGCGCGTCGAGTGCACGGCGGTCCTCGAACACGGCGGCCCAGATCCGCGCGCGAAACGCCGCTTCCTGCGGCGTGCGCGCCAGCACCAGCGCCGCCGCGTTCGCCGCGCGCGAGTCGGGCCACACGCGCAGCGGCGCGACCTCGATCCCGTGCTCCTCCACCACGCGCTCGGCATTGGCCAGCCGCACCGGCTCGACCTCGACACCACGCCGCCAGCCCGCGAGCTCGGCCAGATCGAGCGGCACCCAGTCGAGCTCGATCCCGAGTGACTCGAGCTCCGGCCCCATCTCGCCGAACACGCGGTGCGCCACGTAGCAGAGCGTCGAGGCGAAGTCGAAGTAGCAGCGGACGCGCAAGCTCAGCGCGGCGGGCCGAGCCGGTAGCGCATCGGCAGGTGCTTCACCCCCGCGACGAAGCTCGCGGCGAGCCGCTCCGGCGGTCCCGTCAGCTCCACGTCCTCGAGCCGGCCGACCAGCTCGTTGAACAGCGCGCGCTGGGAGCGGCGCGCCAGGTGCGAGCCCAGGCAGAAGTGCTCGCCGGTCCCGAAGCCGAGGTGCGGGTTGGGATGGCGGTCGATCTTGAACTCGAACGGCGCCTCGAACACGTCCTCGTCGCGGTTGGCCGACGCGTAGAACAGGAGCAGCCGCTCGCCGGCGTGGATCTTGGTGCCGTCGAGCTCGTAGTCGCTGGCCGCGGTGCGCATCATGTAGTTCACCGGTGTGGTCCAGCGCACGATCTCCTCGACGGCGTCCACGACGCGCCCGGCGGGATCGCGGCGCAGCTTCTCGCGCTCGGCGGGGTTCTCGATCAGCGCGAGCATGCCGCCGGCGAGGCTGTTGCGGGTGGTGTCGTGGCCCGCGGTGAAGACGATCAGGTAGTAGCCGAGCGTCTCGATGTCGCCCATCGGCGCACCATCGACCTTCGCGTTGGCGAGCAGGCTCGCGAGGTCGCCGCGCGGGCTCGCGCGGCGGTCGCCGATGACCTTCATGAAGAAGGTCAGGATCTCGATGCCGAGCTGGCGGAAGGCCTCGTCGCGGTCGGCCTCGGGGCGCTTGAACTCAGGGTCGTCGCCGGCGAAGAGCTGCTGGGTGAGCCGCAGGATCGTCGGCTCGTCGGCCTCGGGCACGCCCAGCATCGTCGCCAGGATGCGCAGCGGGTGCGGCACCGCGACGTCGGTCACGAAGTCGCAGCTGCCTTCGCCATTGCGCTGTGACTCGTAGAGCCGGTTCACCAGCCGCTTCGCGCTCGCCTGCACGGTCTCGTCGATCCGGTTCAGCGCCTGCGGGGTGAACACCGGGCTCGCCACCTTGCGGTACTTGCGGTGCTTGGGCGGGTCCATCGTGATGATGGTCTGCATCATGTCGAATGGCCCGCGCTCGCCGCGCGCGATCCGCTCCGCCACCTCGCGCGTGGCCGGGACGATGCCCTTGCCGTTCTCGAAGATCTCGGGCTGGCTCGAGATCTCGTGGATGTGCGCGTGCCGGGTGACTGCCCAGAACGGGACGAGCTCCACCGGCTCGCACCAGTGTAGTGGCGACTCGCGCCGCAGCCGGGTCCAGACCTCGTGCGGATAGCCGAGCGTCGCGTAGCGCAGCGGGTCGAGCAGATCGGTGCCGTCGGTGATCATCAGGCGCTCGCGTAGACGTCCATGATTTCGTGCAGCAGCTCGATCGCCTCCGTCCTGGGCCGCTGGAACGAGTTGCGGCCCACGATCGAGCCGAAGGAGCCGCCGTCGGCCAGCCCGCGGATCTCCTCCAGGATCTCCGCCTTCCCCTTCGCCGCACCGCCCGAGAAGATCACGATGCGCCGGCCCGCGAACGCGCACTGCACCACGTGGCGCGCGCGCTCCGCCAGGGTCTTGATCGGGATCTTCTCCTTCTCGTAGACCTTCTTCGCCTCCGCCTGCTCGATGAACGCCGTCGGCGGCTTCACCTTGATCACGTGCGCGCCGAGCTGCGCCGCGATCTGCGCGGCGTAGCCGACTACGTCGATCGCGGTCTCGCCGTCCTTCGACATGCCGCCGCCGCGCGGGTAGGACCACACCACGACGGCGAGCCCCTTGGCTTTGGCCTCTTCCGCCAGGTCGCGGATCTGCTCGTAGGCGTGCTTCGCCTCGCCCGAGCCGGGGTAGATGGTGAAGCCGATCGCCGCGCAGCCCAGGCGCAGCGCGTCGTCGACCGTCCCGGTCAGCGCCGAGATCGGATCGCCGGTCTTCGCCAGCGTGTCGCTGTTGTTGAGCTTCAGGATCAGCGGGATGTCGCCCGCGAACTCGGCCGCCCCCGCCTCGATGAAGCCCAGCGGCGCGGCGTAGGCGTTGCAGCCGGCGTCGATCGCGAGCTCGAAGTGATAGCGGGGGTCGTAGCCCGCCGGATTGGGTGCGAAGCTGCGCGCGGGGCCGTGCTCGAAGCCCTGGTCCACTGGCAGGATCACCATCTTGCCGGTCCCCGCGAGCCGGCCGTGGGACAGCATGCGCGCGAGGTTGGCCTTCGTCCCCGCGTTGTCCGCGCTGTACCAGGAAAGGATCTCTTTCACCCGCTTGGTCGTCACTGTCGCTCCTCTGGCTCTGCTCTGTGGCGTCCTGTCGCCGCCGGACTCATCTTAACCCACGGTCAAGCAAACATAGTGCCTGGCTGTCCAGGGGGAAGAATGAGCCCTCGCGCGGTCCACATCGTCTGCACCATCGGACCTGCCAGCCGCTCCCCGGAGGTGCTCCGCGGCCTCGTGGAGGCGGGGATGAACGTCGCCCGCCTGAACTTCGCGCACGGCAGCGAGGCCGAGCACCGCGAGAACGTGGCGCGGATTCGCAGCGCGTCGACCGCCGCGGGGCGGCCTGTCGCAATCCTGCAGGACCTGCCGGGGCCGAAGATCCGCCTGGGCGAGCTCGTCCCGCCGCAGGTCGTGCTGGAGAACGGCGCGCGCGTGGTGCTGGTGTGCGGGCAGCACAAGGGAGATGCCGAGCGCCTGCCGGTTCCCGACGAGTACCTCGCGCTCGAGGCGCGCGTGGGTTCGCCGATCCTCTTGGGCGACGGTGCGGTGGAGCTCGAGATCACGGAGGTCGACGGACCGGAGATCCACTGCCGCGTGGTGGTGGGCGGCGCGATCTCGAGCGGCAAGGGCGTGAACGCGCCCGGCGGCGTCGCGGCGCGACCGATCCTGTCCGAGCGCGACGCCCGCGACCTGGAGCTGGGCGCGGAGCTCGCCGTCGACCTGGTCGGCGTCTCGTACGTGCGCAGCGAAGAGGACGTGCTCGTGGTGCGGCGCGCACTGAAACGGCTCGGCCGTCCTTCGGGGCTGGTCGCGAAGATCGAGACCAAGCTCGCGCTCGACAACCTCGACGCGATCCTGTCGCGCGCCGACGCGGTGATGATCGCGCGCGGAGACCTCTCGCTCGAGATCCCGTTCGAGCGCGTGCCGATCGAGCAGAAGCGCATCGTCCAGGCGGCGCTTCTGGCGGGCCGGCCCGCGATCACGGCGACGCAGATGCTGCACTCGATGGTCAGCTCGCCGCGCCCGACCCGCGCCGAGATCACCGACGTCGCGAACGCGGTGCTCGACGGCAGCGACGCGGTGATGCTCTCCGAGGAGACCGCCGTCGGCGCCGACCCGGTGCGCGCCTGCCGCGCGATGGCGCGGATCATCGCCGCCACCGAGGAGGCCTATCCCCGCCGCGGCGAGACGCCGCTCGCGGGCGCGAACGAGGACCTGCGCGAGCTGGTGGTGTTCTCCTCGGCGGCGGTGCGCACCGCGCGCGACTGCGGCGCGCGCGCGATCCTCACCTGGTCGCGCGGCGGGATCGCGGCGCGGCTGCTCTCGCGTCAGCGCCCCGACGTGCCGATCGTCGCGCCGTCGCGCTACGAGGACACCTGGCGGCGGCTCGCCCTGCCCTACGGCGTGCGCCCGGTGCTCTGCCCGCACGGCCGCATGACGCGCGAGCAGCTGGCGCTCGAGCTCGGCGCGATCGACGACACGCAGCTCCTGCTGATGGTCGGCCACACCGCGGGCGAGGGACGGCGCGTGCCCTGGATGAAGCTCGTGCGCGTCGCCGACACGCCGGAGTGGGCGATCGACCCGCGCGAGTAGCGCGCCTCAGTCCGCGCCGGCCCCGCTCGAGCCGCCGTGCGCGGCGCGCAGCTTCGCGACGATCTGCTGCTTCGCCTCGCCGGTGAACGCGACCGGGAAGTCTTCGACCGCGTCCGGCTGGCCGTCGCGCGAGAGCAGCGCCTCGCACACCTCGCTGGTAGTGCCGGAGTCGAACAGCCACGGCACGCTCTGCGGGGTGAGCGGCAGGTCGATGCCGCGCCACTGCGCGGTGCGGTTGGGATCGACGTTGATCTCGAAGGTCTTCACCAGCAGCTTGCTGCCCGGCAGGTCGCCGCAGGACACCCGGACCTGACTGATGCGCCCCGGGTCGATCGCGAAGCGGAAGCCGTACTGCCAGTGCACGGTCGGCACCGCGCCCGTCCCGCCGACCACCCCCGCGAACACGAACTGGCCGACTCCGGAGCTGCCCGGCGGCGCCGCGGTGTGCGCGCAGGCGAACGAGAGGACGGCGGCGGCGGCGCAGGCGAGCGTTCGGGGCATGTGACTCCCTTTGGGGGAGTCATTCTACTCAGCCCTGTCCGCGCCGGTAGCGCCACTCCGACTGCGGCACCTGGCGCACGCGCTGGTGGAAGCGCCAGCGGTGGCCCTCGAGGTCGAGCGCCTCGTAGGTGCGATCGCCCCAGAACTGGTCGCGCAGCCCGTTGGCGATGCGCGCGCCGGCCGCGAGCGCCTCCCGGTAGTGCGCGTCGACGTCGGGGACGTAGACGCTCACGTAGGCGCTCTCGGCGCCCAGGCTCTTGGGGCTCTGCGCTCCATGGCCGCCGTGCTCGCCGAGCCCGACCAGCCCGTCGCCGAACGCGAGCATCGCGTGGCCGATCGCGCCATGCTCGTCCTCGACGCGGGAGTTCGTCAGCTCGCGAAAGCCGAACGCCCGCTCGAGGAACCCGATTGCGGCGCGCACGTCGTGGTACGGGATCTGGGGGATGATCGCGGGCTGCGGCCGCGGAGAGGATTCGGACTGGATCTGTGCCATGAGTCTGGCCTTTCCCCGGTCGAGTGCGCCCGGATCGAATGCGGCGTCGCGCCGCAGCTTCGCGAGGGCTTCCATCGTGTTCATCTCGACCTCGCCCTCTCTTTCCCGCGCTCGCCCATGAGTTCGCGCAGCCGCGCGCGCGCCCGCGACAGCCGGGAGCGCACGGTTCCGATCGGGACTTCGAGCGCCTCTGCGATGGCTTCGTAGGGCAGCTCTTCCCAGGCGAACAGAAGCAGCGCTTCGCGCTCGAGCTCGGGCAGCGCGTCCACCGCCTCGGCCACCCGCGGCAGCAGCACGCGCGCGTGGAGCGCCGCCGCGGCGCTGCGCCGGTCCGCCGCCTCGCCCCCGGCCGCCATGCGCGCGCTCGCCCGCAGCCGGCGCGCCTCGGCGCGGCGGTGCTTGCGCAGCAGGTTCGACGCGATGCCGTACAGCCAGGGGAGCGCGCTCGAGCGGCTCGAATCGAAGCTCTTGCGCCGCTCGAACGCGATCCGGAACGCCTCGTGGGCCAGCGCCTCGCCCACCTCGGAGCCGGCGCGGCGCCCCAGGAAGCGCAGCAGGGCGGGTGCGTGGCGGTCGTAGATCCCGGCGAACGCCTCCGGCTCCGCCAGCGAGCGGCCGATCACGTCCGAGTCCGAGGGGGAGCTCATCTCTCCGCTCTTCCCCGCTTCCCGAAACCGGTTCGCATTCAAATTGCTCCAATCTCCGCGCCGGGTTACCGTCGCGCCGCGCCATGCCGAAGGACGCCAATCCCCCCCAGGCCGTCACCTTGGTCGACTCCGAGCTCTCGGAGATGTCCAAGAACGAGACCCTCAAGCTCGAGAGTCAGGGCCTGTTCTGGGTGGCGGGCAAGACCCGGCACAGCTTCCGCTCCGAGATCGAGGATATGACAGCGGGCCGCGCTCCGACGCTCTCGAACGAGGGCAAGGAGATCTCCAAGCACTTCGGCATCTACAAGCAGCAGGAGCGCATCGAGGGCCGCAAATCCCACAACTACATCTTCATGGTGCGCCTGCGCGTGCCATCCGGGGGCGAGTTCAGCGCGCAGCAGTGGGCCGCAATCTGCGATGCGGCAGACCGCTTCGGCGACGGGTCGCTGCGGCTCACCACCCGTCAGGGCGTGCAGTTCCACTACGTCACGCCGCCTGCCCTGGGCCCGCTGATCCGCTTCCTCAACCGCACCTATCCCAGCACCGGCTACCAGATCTCGACCCTGGCGGCCTGCGGCGACGTGAACCGCAACACCATGTGCTGCGCGGTCGACGACCTCTTGCCGGAGATGCCGCTCCGCTCCCGCGAGCTCGCCTATGCGATCGCGATGGAGCTCGCGCCGCGCAGCTCGGCCTACTACCAGGTGTTCCTCACCGACGAGGCGGGCAAGACCGAGACGCCGCTCATCTCGGACGAGCCGATCTACGGGCCGCAGTACCTGCCGCGCAAGTTCAAGGTCGCGATCGCCCACCCGCTCGACAACTCGGTCGACGCGCTGACCAACGACGTGGCCTTCGTGCCCGTGGTGAACGGGGCGCTGGCCGAGGAGTACGACCTGTACGCCGGCGGCGGGCTCGGCACCACGCACGGCATGGAGCACACCAAGGCGCTGCTCGCGCTCTACCTCGGCCGGGTGCCGCGCGCGCAGGTGGTCGACGCCACCCGCGCGATCGCGATCCTGCAGAAGGAGCACGGCGACCGCGGCGACCGGCGCATGGCGCGCTGGAAGTACACCATTCGCCGCCTCGGCGTGGACGCCGTGAAGCAGGCGCTGCGCGAGCGCTTCCAGCTCGAGCTGAAGGACGCCGCGCCGCAGCCGCTCGGGCCCAACCGCTTCTTCCACGGCTGGTACCGCCAGGCGGGCGAGGGGCGCTGGTTCCTCGGCATCCCGGTGGAGAGCGGCCGCGTGCGCGACACCGAGACGTGTCGGCTGCGCAGCGCGGTGGGCGCGATCACCAGCGAGCTGCGCGAGATCGCGGTGCGCATCACCGGCAACCAGGACCTGATCCTCGCCCACGTGCCCGAGACGGCGCGCGCGCGCGTCGACGCGATCCTGGCCGAGCACGGCGTGCCGACCGCGGGCGCGGTCTCGCGCTTCCGCCGCCAGGCGTTCGGCTGCCCGGCGCTGCCGACCTGCGGCCTTGCGATGACCCAGGCCGAGCACGCGATTCCCGGGCTCGCGGACGCGGTCGAGGCCGCGGGTCTCGGCGACGTGGACGTCGTGGTGCGCATGGCGGGCTGCCCGAACCACTGCTCGCGGCCGCCCTCGGCGGAGATCGGCATCACCGGCTTCGGCAAGAACGCGCACATGATCGCCGTCGGCGGCTCGCGCGAGGGCACGCGCATCGCCCACGTCCTGTACGAGAAGATCTCCTCGCAGCAGATGGTGCCGGTGCTGCTCGGGCTGCTGCGCGCGATCCGCGACGAGAACCCCGCGGGGCTGCCCGCCGGCGAGTTCCTGCACAGGGCGGATCCCGCGCGACTGCGCGCGCTCGTCGGCGTCGAGGTCTAGCGCGGTGGCCCTGGTCGAGCTCGAGGTCCGCGACGGGATCGCGCACGTCACGCTGAACCGCCCTGACGCGCTGAACTCGCTCTCGCAGCCGCTGCTCGGCGAGCTCGACGCCGCCGCCGCGCGGATCGAGCGCGAAGGCGCGATCCGCGCGGCGATCGTGACCGGCGCGGGGCGTGCCTTCGCGGCGGGTGCGGACATCGCCGAGATCGCACAGCTCGACCGCGAGACGGGGCTGGCCTTCGCGCGGCGCGGCCAGGCGGTGTTCGCGCGGATCGAGCGGCTCGAGAAGCCGGTCGTCGCCGCGGTGAACGGCTTCGCGCTGGGCGGCGGCTGCGAGCTGGCGATGGCCTGCCACGTGCGCATCGCTTCCTCGCGGGCGAAGTTCGGCCAGCCCGAGGTCAAGCTGGGCATCCTGCCCGGCTTCGGCGGCACCCAGCGGCTCGCGCGGCTGGTGGGCCGCGGCAAGGCGATCGAGCTGATCCTGCACGGCGGCCACGTCTCGGCGGAAGAGGCGCTGCGCATCGGCCTGGTGAACGAGGTGGTCCAGCCCGACACCCTGCTGCCGCGGGTCGAGACCTGGCTCGGCGAGTGTCTCGCCAACGGGCCGCGTGCGCTCGCGGCCTCGCTCGCCGCCATTCGCGACGGCCTCGACCTCTCGCTGGTCGACGGGATCGAGCTCGAGGCGCGGCTCTTCGGCGAGCTCTGCGGTGGCGCGGAGATGAAGGAAGGCACCGCGGCCTTCCTGGCCAAGCGTCCCCCCAAGTTCTGAGGCCCACGCGATGCCCGTGCAGCCGTCGGTTCGCTTCGGGCCCTTCGAGCTCGACGGCCGCGAGCTGACCCTGCGCTCGCCCGACGGTCCGGTCGCGATCACGCACAAGTCACTGCTCCTGCTGCAGCTCCTGCTCGCGCGCGCGGGCGAGCTGGTGAGCAAGGAGGAACTGGTCGCCGCGGTGTGGCCGCGCACCGCGATCTCCGACGCGGCGCTCGCGCGGCGCGTGCACGAGCTGCGCACCGCGCTGGGAGACGACGCGCAGAGCCCGACCTACATCGAGACCGTGCACCGCCGCGGGTTCCGCTTCATCGGCACGGTGACGCCCGCGGCGCCCGACGGGCTCGAGCTGGTCGGCCGCGGGGACGCGCTGGCGGAGATCGCGGGCCAGCTGCCGGCAGTGCGGCGCGGCGAGCGGCGGCTGGTGCTGGTGTCGGGCGAGGCGGGCATCGGCAAGACGCGCCTGCTCGAGAGCCTGCTCGCCGATCCGGCGCTCGCGGGCTGGGCGGTCGGCCGCGGGCACTGCATTCCGCAGGGGGAGGGTCAGCCCTACCTGCCGGTGCTGGAGGCGTTGGGCGAGCTGCTCCAGGCCGACGCCGGCGGCAGCTTCGCGCGCGACCTGCGCCGGCTCGCGCCGTCGTGGGCTTCGTCGCTGCCGCAGCTGGGCACGCCCGCGCCCGCGCCAGCGGGGCTCACGCAGCAGCGCATGCTCGCCGAGCTCGCGGCCGCGCTCGAGCACGCCGCCCGCGGCCGCAACCTGGTTCTCGCCCTCGAGGACCTGCATTGGGCGGACCCCTCCACCGTCGCGCTGCTCGACCTCTTGTCGCGGCGCACCTCGCCGGCGCGCCTGCTGCTGGTGGGCACGCTGCGCGCCGCCGCGCTCGCCGGCGAGACGTCCGCGCTGTCCACATTCCTCGCGGGCCGGATCGGGCGCGGCGGCTGCACGGCGATCGAGCTCGGGCGGCTGCACGAGCCGGACGTCCGCGCGTACCTCACTCACCGCTTCGACGAGCGCATCGCCACTGCGCTCGCGGCGTCGATCCACTCCCGCGCCGGCGGTCTGCCGCTGTTCATGACCTGGCTCGCGAACGACCTGCTCGACGGGAGCCGGCTGCTGTTCGAGGCGGGTGTCTGGCGGCTCGCCGAGTCACCCGAGCAGGTGACGCGCGAGCTGCCCAACACGCTGCAGCGCCTGTTCGACGTGCAGCTCGCCGCGCTGCCGCGTGAGTCACTCGCGGCGCTCGAGGCCGCCAGCGCGATCGGGCCCAGCTTCGACGCCGAGACGCTGGGCGCCCTGCTCGGCCAGTCTCCCGAGGAGATCGAGGCGCGGCTGCGCGCGATCCTGGGCTCGAGCTTCCTGCTGGTGCGAGTGGGCGGCCCGCTCGAGCGCCGCTTCGCGCTGGCGCACGAGCTCGTGCGCGAGGCGCTCTACGCGCGCGTGCCGGGCGCGCGCAAGCGCGAGCTCCACGCCGCTTGCGCGAAGCACCTCACCGCCTGCAGCGGCGCCGAGCCGGCCGAGATGGCGCGCCACTTCCGGGCTGCGGGCGACGTGCGCCAGGCGGCGGCGCGGCACCGCGAGGCCGGCCAGCGCGCGCTGGGACGCCACGCGCTGCGCGAGGCGGAGGCGCACTTCGAAGCGGCGCTCGCGCTCTCGGACGAGGCCGGCGAGTCCCAGAGCGAGACGACGCTCGAGCTCCTGCTGCTGCTCGGCCAGGTGCTGATGGCCACGCTCGGCGACGCCTCGGCGCGCCGCTGCGAGATCTTCGAGCGCGCCTACCGGCTCGCGCGGAACTCCCCCGATCCCAGGCGCCGCTTCGAAGCTGTGTATGGCCTGCGCTCCTGTCACGTCATGCGCGGCCAGCTGCGCAGCGCGGCGCGCTTCGAGCCGGAGCTGCTGGCGACGATCGCGGAATCAGGCGACCGGCTGCTGGCCGCGCGCGCGTACGGCCAGATCGGCGAGAGGCTGTATTTCGGCGGAGAGCTCGAGGCTGCGGCCCGGGAGCTCGAACGCGCCTGCAGCTTCGCGGCGGACGGCGTGCTGGATGCAGCGAGCCGGGCCGAGGTCACGGTCGTGGCCGCCGGCACGCTCGCACAGGTGGAAGCGATGCTCGGCCGGCCCGACACCGCGCTGCGCCGCGTCAGCCGCATGATCGACGCGCTTGGCGCACGCGGGAGTCCCTACGTGCTCGGGCTGGCGCGCTGGTACCGGGCGTTGGTCCGCCTCGATCGCCGTGAGTTCGCGGCCTCGCGCGCGGAGTGCGAGGCGATCCAGACGTTGGCGAGCGAGCACGGCTTCGAGGACCTCGCGAGCTGGTCGGAGGGTGTGATCGGCTACATCGAGACCGGCGGCTCCGACGTTGCGGGCGGACTGGCGAAGCTGCTGCGCGGGATGGCGGCGATGGAAGTCACGGGCACCCTGATCGGACGCGGTGCCTCGCTCGCAGCGACGGCGACCGCCCGCGCGCGGCTCGGCGAGCGGACGGCCGCGCTCGCGCTGCTCGACCAGGCGCAACGGCTGATCGCAGAGACCGGTGAGCTCTTCATGAGCCCTTCGATCGATGCGCTTCGCGCCGAGGTCCTCGTCTCCGACCTCCCGGCCTCGCGCGACGAGGTGTACGCCTGCCTGAAGCGAACGTTCGAGGTCGCGACCGCGCAGAGCGCGGTGTTGTGGCAGATCCGCGCGCTCACCGGGATGGTGCAGCTCCGCGCGGCGTTCGGCGGCGGGGACGCGGACGCGGCCGACCGCCTCCGCGCGGTCTTGTCCCGCCTGCGCGAGGGACACGACCTCCCCGACGTCGTGCTCGCGCGCCAGGCCCTCGGTTCGCACCTCGGCACCTGACGACAATCCCTGGGAGCTGCGGAAGCCGCAGCCGCACTAGACCTGGAGGAAGCGGGTGCCGAAACCGGGGTAGCTTCCGTCGGGGAGACCCAGGTCGCGCGCCGCCGAGAGCTCGAGCTGGAGCGGGCCCTCGTCGCGATCGGGGTCGACGTCGACCAGCAGCACCAGCGGCGATTCCTCCCAGCGGAAGATCAATGCGTCGCCCTGGATGAAGCCGCTGCCGCCGAGCAGCTCGCCCCACTGGCTCCGCGCCGCCTCCGCCGATTTCGCGGAGAGCCGCAGCCCGCGGATCTGCACCGCGTCGGAGCGCGGGCGCGCGGCCGGCCAGTCCTCGCCGCCTTCGCGCGGCCGCTGCTCCACCATCTGCACCACGATTCCCTGCGCGCGCTTGGGGTGCAGGAACGCCTCCTGCCAGTGCGGATCGGCCCGGTCGACGCCCACCACGTCGAAGTTCCGCTCCCGCGCGCGTGCGATCGCGGCGTCGAGGCTCGGCACCTTGAACGTCGCGTGGTGGACGCGCGGGCCGCTGCGCGCGAGGAAGCGGTGCAGGAACCCGTCGGGCGGGCCCGCCGGGTACACGATCTCCAGCCGCCCCCCGCCCGCGAACTCCCACTGGCGGAAGCCGAACGGCACGCCGTCGTGGCCGCCGGAGCGCGCACCGCCGAGCCGCTCCTCGAACAGCTCCACGGCGTCCTCCCAGCGCCACAGACCGATCGCGACGTGGTCGAGCTTCACCCCGGGCATGTGCGCTCTACAGCAATGCCTCGATCAGCGTCGGCCCGCGCGTCGCGAACGAGCGAGCGAGTGCCTGGGCAAGCGCCTCGCCCGTCTCCACGCGCTCGCCCGGGACGCCGAGGCCACGGGCGAGTGCGACGAAGTCGAGCTGTGGCGGCGCGAGGTCGGTGAGCGCGCGCGCGGCGGGGCCGGGGTTCGCGATGTCGGCGCGCGCCAGCTCGACCTTCAGGATGCGGTAGGCGCGGTTCGCGCAGATGACCGCGGTCACATCGAGCTGCTCGCGCGCCATGGTCCAGAGCGACTGCACGGTGTACATGCCGCTGCCGTCCGCCTGGAACGCGATCACGCGGCGGTCGGGACACGCGATCGCGGCACCGACCGCGTTGGGCAGGCCCTGCCCGATCGCGCCGCCCGTGAGCGAGAGCACGGTGTGCGGCGCAGCGCCCGCCGCGAGCCCGAACCACTGCGCGCCGGAGGTGGCGGCCTCGTCGACCACGATCGCGTTCTCCGGCTGTGAGGCGGCGAGCGCGCGGCCGAGCGACTCGGAGTTGAGCTTTCCCGTCGGCTCGGCGAACGACTCGCGCGCGGCACGCAGGCCCGCGTCCGGCGCGGCGCCGAGCGCCTGCGCCAGCGCCTCGAGCGCGGCGGCGGCGTCCTCGTCCGGGCTGGCCAACACCGAAATGTGACAGCCTTCGGGGGCGAGCCGGCTCGGCGTCCTGGGATAGCCGAAGAAGGCCACCGGCTCGCTGATCCCGCAGAGCACGAGCTCGCCCACCTTCGCGAGCAGCTCCACGCCCTGCTCGGGGAAGTAGGGGAATTTCGCGAACGGCGGCAGCCCCGCGCCCCGTTCGACACAGGGCGGGAAGGTCCCGAGCAGGCAGCGCGCGCCGCTCTCCGCCGCGACGCGGGCGGCCGCGGCCAGGCCCCGGCGCCCCAGCGCGTCGCCGCCCAGCAGCAGCAGGCGGGGCACATCCGTGCGCAGCCGGCGCGCCACCTCGTCGATCCGCGCGCCCGCGACCTGCGCGCGCGGCTCGACCCGCTTCGCGGCCACCGGCCCGGGCGCGTCGCCCCAGGCGGCGTCCGCGGGAACGATCAGCGTGGCGACGCCGCCGGCGCCCGCGCGCGCGGCCGCGACTGCGTCGGCGAAGTCGCCCGCGAGCGCCGCGGCGCTCGCCGTCTTGCGCACCCAGCGGGACACGGGCCGGGCGAGTGACTCGATGTCCGAGGTCAGCGGGGCGTCGGCCGCCAGGTGCCAGGTGGCCTGGTCGCCGATCACGTTCACGATCGGCGAGCTCGCGCGGCGCGCGTTGTGGAGGTTCGCGATGCCGTTGGCGAAGCCGGGCCCCAGGTGCAGCAGCGTCATCGCCGGCTTCCCCGCGAGCCGCGCGTAGCCGTCGGCGGCGCCCGTGACCACGCCCTCGAACAGGGCCAGCACCGCGCGGACTCCCGGCGCCGCGTCGAGCGCCGCGACCAGGTGCATCTCGGTGGTGCCGGGGTTCGCGAAGCAGACGTCGACGCCGGCGGCGGCGGCCGTCCGGATCAGCGCCTCGGCGCCATTCATCACGAGCGGGACCCGGCGCGCCACCCGCGGGACATCGGCACGCGGGCCGATGTCGGGCCGCGCGCCACCCGGACTCCGCGCGGCTTCGCCGCGCTGCGCGCTTCGCTTGCTGGACTCACAGCTGCTGCGAGCTCGCTGGCTCCGGGACCACCTCGGACTCGATCGCGCCGAGCCCTGAGATCTCGATGCGCACGCGCTGCCCGACCTTGAGATAGCCGCGCGGGTTCATCGCCACGCCCACGCCGCCGCAGGTGCCGGTGCTGACCACGTCCCCGGGCTCGAGCGTGAACACCGTCGACAGCGTCTCGACCTGCGCGAAGCAGTCGAAGATCAGGTTGCGCGTGTTCGACTTCTGCCGGCGCTCGCCGTCGACCGTGGTCTCGAGGTCGAGCATGTGCGGATCGCCGAGCTCGTCGGGCGTCACCAGCCAGGGCCCGAGCGGGCCGTGGGTGTCGAACGACTTGCCCAATGTCATGGTCGGCGCGCGCTCCTGCCAGTCGCGCACGGAGACGTCGTTGCAGATCAGGTAGCCGGCGATCACCTCGCGCGCGCGCTCCTTCGGCACGTGGCGGCAGCGCTTGCCGATCACGAACGCGAGCTCGCCCTCGTAGTCCAGCTTGTCCGACACGCGCGGCATCCAGATCGGATCGAACGGGCCGTTCACGCAGCTGACCTGCTTGTTGAAGAACACGGGGAATTTCGGGGCGGCCCGCCCCGTCTCCGCTACGTGGTCGGCGTAGTTGAGCCCGATCGCCAGGAACTTGCGCGGGCGCTGCACCGGAGCCTCGAGCCGGACCTGCACCAGGGGGATCCGCGGCCCGCCGCGCGCCGCGCTGCGCGCGCGCTCCAGCCCCGCCGGACCCGCGGCCAGAAACGCCTCGAGCGTGCGCGGCATCTCGGGAGCGGCGGTGGCGAGGTCCACGACCTCGTCGCCGACCACGACGCCGATCCGCGTCACGCCAGCGTGGGTGAACGTTGCCAGCTTCACGGGGCCAGTATAGAACGAAGCCGCGCCTGCAATGGAGTTCCTCAAGATCACCGCGCTCGGGCTGTTCGCCGGGATCCTCTACGGAGTGCTCCACGACCAGGTGACCGCGCGAGTGTGCATCGAGTATTTCACCGTCGGCCACCCGCGGCTGATCGATTCGGATTCGCCGACGGTGCTGGCGCTGTTCTGGGGAGTGGTCGCGACGTGGTGGGTCGGGCTGCCGCTGGGCTTCCTGCTCGCCTGCGCCGCGCGTCTCGGCGGCCGCCCGCGCTTGACGGCGCTCCAGCTCCTCCGGCCGCTGCGCACGCTTCTCGCCGCCATGGCGACGATGGCTCTGATCGGGGGCCTGGCCGGGTTGCTGCTCGCGCTCCACGGGGACGCGGCGCTGCCGACGGGTCTGGCCAGTGCGGTCCCGAAGGAATCGCACGCCCGCTTCATCGCCGACCTGTGGGCGCACACGTTCAGCTACCTCTCGGGAATCGTGGGTGGGTTGGTCCTGGTCGTGCTGTCGTTTCGCCGCCGCAATCCGAAACGGCAGCCGGCTTTGCAGCATCTCCCGGAAGGCGGCCGCGAGTAGAAGGAGCACGATGCGCGTCGTCTCGCTCTTGCCCTCTTCGACCGAGACGGTGTGCGCCCTGGGTGCACGCGATGCGCTGGTCGGGCGCTCGCACGAGTGCGACTTCCCGGCGTCGGTGCAGTCGCTGCCCGCGCTCACGCGGCCGCGGCTGGATCCGCGGGCGCCGGGGCGGGAGATCGCGGACCGGGTCGAGCAGCTCGTCGCATGCGGGCTCTCGATCTACGAGCTCGACGCCGCGCTGCTGCGCGAGCTCGAGCCCGACGTGATCCTGACCCAGACCCTGTGCGAGGTCTGCGCCGCGACGCCCGCCGACCTGGCCGAAGCGCTCGCGGCCTGGACCGGCGCGCGTCCCGCGATCGTCTCGCTCGCGCCGCTCTCGCTCGACGACGTGCTGGCGGACGTGGTGCGCATCGGAGCTGCGCTCGGGCTCGGCGCGCGCGCCCGCGAGCTCGAGGCCGGGCTGCGCGCCCGCATCGATGCGCTCACCGCGCTCGGCCGCTCTGCCGCAACGCGCCCGCGCGTCGCCGCGCTCGAGTGGCTCGACCCGCTCTTGGCCGGCGGGAACTGGATGCCCGAGCTGATCGAGCGCGCGGGCGGGGTCCCGCTCTTCGGCAAGGCGGGCGAGCACTCGCCGCGCATCGGCTGGGACGAGCTCGAGGCGGCCCGCCCCGATCTGGTCGCCGTGATCCCCTGCGGCTTCGGGCTCGCGCAGGCGCGCGCCGAGCTCGAGCGCACGCCGCGTCTCGCGCGCTTCCACACCGCCGTCTTCGACGGCAACCAGTACTTCAACCGCCCCGGGCCCCGGATCGTCGAGTCACTCGCGATCCTGCTCGGTGCCATCCATCCCGAGCTCAACCCCCACACAGGAGAACCCCAGCCATGATCAAGCTCTACACCTGGACCACGCCCAACGGCCGCAAGATCTCGATCGCGCTCGAGGAGCTCGGGCTGCGCTACGAGGTGCACCCGGTGAACCTGCAGAAGAACGAGCAGATGACGCCGGAGTTCCTGAAGCTGAATCCCAACCACAAGATCCCTGTGATCGACGACGACGGGCTGGTGATCTGGGAGTCCGGCGCGATCCTGCTGCACCTGGGCGAGAAGCACGACCCGAAGGGCGTGATCCTGCCCAAGGACGCACGCAAGCGCATGGCGGCGATCCAGTACGCGTTCTTCCAGGCGGGCGGCATCGGCCCGAACCTCGGCCGGCTCGGCGCCGCGCTGCGCAAGCAGGGCGAGAAGAACCAGGAGATGATCGACATCTTCCAGGGCGAGGTGGTCCGCCTGTTCGGCGTGATCGACCGCATCCTGGCGGACGGCCGCCCGTATCTCGCCGGCGACTACTCGATCGGCGACATCATGCACTACCCGTGGGTGCGCCTCCCGCTCGACCTGAAGTTCCCCGACCTGTTGAAGCTCCCGCGCGTCGTGGCGTGGCTCGAGCGGATCGGCGAGCGCCCGGCGGTCAAGAAGGGGATGGCGATCCCGGCTGTCCAGAGCTGAGCGCCGCGCCCCCGCGCGGGCTGCGCCGCAGCACGAAGATGTCCTCCGGCTGCTCTCGCCCGCGGATGCGCACGGCGGCGAGCGGAACGAGCGTCTTCGCCGCTTCGCTCGCCGCGGCCTGCGTGCGCGCGTCGATCGCCACCGAGGCGCCGAGCTCGCGCGTCAGCTGCTCGAGCCGCGCGGCGAGGTTGGTGGTGCTGCCAATCGCGCTCCAGATCGCGCGGTCCACCGACTGGATGCTGCCGACGTACGCGGAGCCCGTGGCGATGCCGACCCCGACCTGCAGCGGCGGGCTGCTCGCCTCGGCGGACGGCGCGGCCTCGAGCGCGTCGACCAGCTCCAGGGCGGCGAGCACGGCCGCGGCCTCCTTGCCTGCGAGCGGATCGGGGGCGCCGAACACGGCCATCATGCCGTCGCCGTTGAACTCGACGATGGTGCCGCCGTGGCGCCGGACGATGCCCGACACCGCGCGCGTGTAGCGGCTCACCAGCGAGAACACCTCCTCTGCGCGGCGCTCCGCGGCCAGGGTGGAGTAGCCGCGGATGTCGACGAACAGCACCGAGACGTCCCGCTCGCCGGCGTCGAGCGTGTCTCCGCGCTCGATGCGCTGCGCCAGCGGCTCGGGCACGTAGCGGCGCAGCGACTCGTACATCTGCAGTTTGTCGCGCAAGAGCTCCGCGGAGTCGAACTCTCCGAGCGCCGCGCCGATGCGGTCGCCCAGCGCAGCGAGCAGCGCGCACTCGCCGGCGGTGTAGATGTCGCCCGAGCGCTTCGCGCCCAGACACAGAAATGCGGCGAGCTCGCCGCGGGCGCGCACCGGGACCAGTACCGCGGCGTCGAACGTGCGCAGCGCCGCGCGCTCGAAGGCGCTCGGCGCGTTCGAACGGGTCCAGCGCTCCTCGGTCAGCGGCCGCGCGGCGCGAGCGAGCGTGGCGACCAGCGGCCCGGTCGCGTCGAAGGCCGGGGGCAGCGCGCGGCCGCGCGCGACCAGCGAGACGAAGGCATTCGGCGCGCGGCCGTAGATGCCGATGCTCTCGGGCCGCAGCAGCGCATCGAGCCGTGCGCCGACGCGCTCGAGCAGCGCCGTGGCCTCGCTCTCGCGGCCGAGCTCCGCGAGCAGATCGGAGATGCCGTCCTCGAGCGCGGCGCGCTCCTGGAACATCCGGCGCTCGATGCGCGGGCGCAGCACGCGATAGCCGGGGACGATCAGCGCGGCGAGCCCGAGCGAGAGCGCCGTCTGCGCGGTCGTCGGGTCGACGCCGATGCTCTCGCTCGCCGCCTGCGCGACCGGCGGCACGCAGCTCAACAGCCCGGCGATCACCAACGCCGACAGCACGGACCAGGTCGCGGTCGCGCTGATCACCCGGTCGACGTCGGCCAGGTGGAAGCGGACGAGGCCGATCAGGTAGCCGCCCGCGAGGAACACCCCGGACGGCGACGCCATCTCGAGCGCGTACCAGCGCTCGCGGGACAGCGCCGCGACGGCCACCGCGCCCAGGACGAACACGCCGGTGAGATAGCCGCCGTACAGCACCCACTTCACCTGACGCCGGCCGATCGGCCCGCAGCGCCGGTAGCTGACCGCGAGGATCCCCACCGCGGTCGCGATCGCCGCCGTCGCCAGCGCGAGCGTCAACGGCAGCGCCACGGCGAGCGGAAGCGGCCAGTTGCAGGCGATGCCGAGAGACGCGGGCCCGATCAGCGCGAACACCCATGGCCCGGCCCGGGCCAGCGGACCGTCGCGCGCGGCCTCCGCGGGGAAGAGCAGCATGGCGCGCAGGGCGAGCGGCAGCGCCAGCGTGTTCTCGACCGCCGAGGCGGCGAGCCAGGCGTAGGTCAGCTCGTGCGGGCCGCCGAAGAAGCGCAGCCAGATCGCGCCGTAGAGCATCGCCCCGGCGGCGGAGATCCGTGCGAGCTTCCGATCGGACAGCCAGAAGAGCGAAACGACACCGAGCGCGCCGAAGGCGAGCGACTGCGGGAGATACCACCACCAGGGGGACACCGGCGGGCCGGCCCGCACGCTGACTCGCTCCACGCCGGCGCCGCGATCCAGCCACAGCTCGAGCCGGCCATCCTCGACCGCCTCCAGCTCGGCGGCAAAGAAGCGAAGCTCGCCCATGCCGCGCATGTCGATCCCGCCGGCACGGACCACGCGCGCGCCCGGCGGCAAGCTCACTCCGTCGAAGCGCGGCAGCGACGGCGCGAGCCGAGGGAAGTCGTCCGGACTCTCTGCAGCAGTCACCAGCACCGCGGGGCTCGCGAGCCGGGTGCGAAACACCGCGCGCAGGTGCAGAGAGAGACTGGCCACGAAGAGCGTGCTGAGTGCGCTCAGCAGGAGCCAGTCGAAAGGGCGCATCCGTCTCACGACTCCGCCTCCGGAGTCAATGCTACGCGGGGTGGGTCGACGGGCCAAGCTGGATCGGGACGCCGAGCGGGCAGCCTACCGGCGAAAGCTGGAAGCTGTCAATTCGAGTCCGTTCGGGCGAGGCTGAGCGGGTCGGGAGGACGGAGATGGTCGACCGGAAGTCCGTGCGGGTGAACGGCATCGAGCTGTGCTTCGAGCTGGAGGGCGCGGGCGAGCCACTTTTGCTGCTGCACGGAATGGGCGGCTGCGCAGAGGATTGGCGTCACTTCGGCCGCGAGCGGCTGGCGCGCGAGTATCAGCTCGTCGCGGTCGACGCGCGCGGCCACGGCCGCTCGACCAACGACTCGGACCGGCTCACCCATCGCCAGTGCGCGCTCGACCTGGTGGCACTGCTCGATGCGCTCGGCATCGCGCGCTGCCGCGCAATCGGCCTGTCGATGGGCGGCAACACGCTGCTGCACGTCGCCATGCGCGCACCCGAACGCCTGTCCGCGATGGTGCTGGTGAGCGCGATCGCCTGCTACGGCGAGGAGGCGCGCGCGATCATGCGCGCGGTCTCGCCGGACGACCATCCCGAGGCCGAGTGGCGCGAGATGCGCGGCCGCCACCGCCACGGCGACGCGCAGATCCGCGCGATCTGGCGCGCCATGCGCGCGCTGGGCGACGACCGCGAGGACATGGCCTTCGGCGCGGCGGAGCTCGCGCGCATCGGCGCGCGCACGCTCGTCGTCTACGGCGACCGTGACCCGATCTGCCCCGTCGAGCGCGGGGTCGAGCTCTACCGCGGGATCCCGCGCGCCGAGCTTTGGGTCGTGCCCGGCGGCGGCCACGGGCCGATCGCGCTCGAGCAGGCGGAGCCGTTCGCGCAGAAGGTGCTCGCGTTCCTGCGCGGGTGACCCTACGGACCGCCGCCGGTGGAGGCGATCACCTGACCGGTCACCCAGCGCGCGTCGTCGGTGGCGAGCCAGGCCACCAGCCGCGCCGCGTCGTCCGGCAGGCCCCAGCGTCCCTGGGGCTCGCGCGCGAGCACCTCGGCGTGGAGCTGCGGGCTCGCCCAGCCGGTGTCGGTGGCTCCCGGGTCGACCGCGTTCACGGTGATGCCGCGGTGCGCGAGCTCCGCGGCGAGCGACGGCACGAGCGACGACAGCGCGCCCTTCGACGCCACGTACGCGAGCTCGCCGGGCATCGGGCCGCGGTCCTGGCCGGAGGTCAGGAGCACCACGCGTCCGCCCGAGCGGCCGTCGTGGCGCGCCGCGAACGCCTGCACCAGCAGCAGCGTCGCGCGCACGTTCACCACCAGGTGGCGGTCGATCTCCGCCGCGGTGACCCGCGCCAGGCCGTCCGCCGTGCTGTGGGCGTGGTTCGCGACCAGCACGTCGAGCCGGCCGAAGCGCCGCCACGCCTCGGCGACCAGCTGCGCAGGGGCGTCGGGCTCGGCGAGGTCGGCGGGCAGCTCTTCGGCGCGCACGCCCAGTACGGCGAGCTCCTTCGCGAGTACCGCGTCTGCGTCGGCGCCCCAGGGCTGCGCCGCGTCGTAGGGCGCGAACGACTGCACGCACAGGTCCGCGCCGAGCGAGGCGAGGCGCTTGGCGATCGCGAAGCCGATCCCCGCGCGCCGCGACACTCCGGTGACCAGCGCGACCCGGCTCTTGAGCGGGAGGTCGCGCACCCCGCGGCTAGCTCGCGGCGCGCAGGCGCCGGTGTGCCCAGAGCAGCACCAGCGCGCCAATGGTCGCGGTCGCGAGGCTGCCGAAGTTGAAGCCGCTGACGGTGCCCATTCCGACGAGCGAGCCGAGGAACCCCCCTACGAAAGCGCCCGCGATCCCGAGCAGCGTCGTCAGCACGAAGCCGCCGCCGTCCGGCCCGGGCATCAGCACCTTCGCGAGAACTCCCGCCACGAGTCCGAGCAAGAGCCAGGACAGAATACCCATCGCCGTCTCCTTTCAAGCGTTGCGGATGGTGAGACCCCCGTCGACCGGCAGCACCGCGCCGGTCACGTAGCGCGCCGCGGGAAGGCAGAAGGACAGCGTCGCGTGCGCGACCTCTTCGGGATCTCCGTAGCGCAGCAGCGCCGTGCGCCGCTTCGCGAAGATGGCCTTCTGCTCGTCCGGGATCGCGGCGGTCATGCCGGTGCGGATCGGACCCGGGCAGATGCAGTTCACGGTGATGCCCTCCGGGCCGAGCTCCACCGCGAGCGAGCGCGTGAGCCCCACCACCCCGTGCTTCGCCGCGGTGTAGGGGCTGCCGTACTTCGTCGCGCCCAGCGCCTCGGTCGAGGCGATGTTCACGATCCGCGCCGCGTCCGACTTGCGCAGGAAGGGCAGCGCCGCGCGGACCACGCGCGTGTGCGCGGTGAGCAGGACCGAGATCGACACGTCCCAGTGCTGGCGGTAGTCGGGTCCGTCGATCGGGCTGAAGCGCGCGATCCCGGCGTTGTTCACCACCAGGTCGAGCCGGCCGAAGGCGGCCGCGATCTCGGGCACGACGCGTTCCACCTCGGCGTCGCTGCCGACGTCGAGCACCCAGCCGCGCGCGTCGCCGCCGGCGCCGCGGATCTCGTCGACCACGCGGCCGACGGCGTCCTTGTCGAGGTCGGTGACTGCGACCTGCGCCCCTTCGTCGGCGAAGAGCTGCGCGGTGGCGCGGCCCATGCCGCTGGCTGCGCCGGTGACCAGCGCGCCGCGGCCGGCGATCGAGCGCGACAGCTTCGAGAGGCGCGGCATGCGCGCGATTCTACAGGTTGTCGAGCACCTGGTGCGCGAACGCGGCCGGAGACACGCCGCGCAGACGCAGCATCCTCAAGAGCTGTGGGCCGAGCAACGCGGTGTTCCCGCGCAGCACCTGCTCGAGATCGGCGCGCGACAGCGTCGCCTCGAAGCCGTCGCTGCCGGCGATCTCGACCCGGTCGGGTCCGCGCGAGGCGAGCACCTGGAGCGCGGCGTCGTGCGGACCCTGCAGGATGACCTGGGTCTGGTCGGGGCTCGCCGGTGGAAGGGCCGCGCTGCGCGGCGGAGGCAACGGACGCGACGGGGCGGCGCCGTTCGACCAGGCCTCCCAGGGATCGCCTTTCTGATCCAGGAGGCCGAGCGCGAACGGTCGACCGGCGCCACCCGTCGCGCCGAAACCCGAATGAACCAGGAGCTCGCGGCCCACGCTGCCGGGCTCGCGCACGCCGACCACGCCGCGCGCGACCGCGACCGTAGAGCCTTCGCCGTCTGCAGTCACGGTGAAGCGCGTGCCTTTGACCAGCACCACGGAGCTGCGCGTGTGCACCTCGTAGGGCGCCTCGCCGCCGCGCGGGCGGATGTCGAAGCCGGCGGCTCCGCTCACGAGCTCGACGTTGCGGCTGCCCTCGGGGCCGGCCGGGATGCGCAGGAGCGAGCGCTCGTAGAGCTTCGCGATGCCGGCGTCGAGCGCGATCTCGACGCGTGCGCCGGCGCCGGTGCGGATCTGCGCTCCGAACGGGAGCTCCCGGCCCGAGCTCGCGGGCGCAAACGGAGCGCCCGGTGCCGGCGAGACCGCGACGTCGCCGACCACCCTGCGCAGCTGCACGACGCCGCTGGGAGGGGCCGCGGCGATCAGGACAAACGCGGCAGCGCACAGCCAGAGCGCCCGCGTCCGCCGTCCCGTCACCCGCAACCCGCCGTCCTCTTCCCGAGCCCGTCTCCCGCCCCACTCTTGGATCGGCGCCGTCACACGGGGAGTTGAGCGGCGCCTGGGCCAACGCGCGGCGGCTGCGGAAGATCGTGTGCAGGCGAGACGCAACCCGCCGGCAGCGGGCGTGCAGCTGCGCTCCGGGCCGCTAGCGTGTCGGGCCTTGGAACGGATTGCCGCGTTCGCTGCAGCGCTCTGGCTGGCGTGGCTTTGCAGCTGCGCGGCCCCCCAGCCGGCGAGCACGGCTCCGCCGGCAACACAGCGCCGGCAGTATCTGGCGTTCTCGTTCGACGAGCCGAACGACCCACGCTGGGTGTTCGTCCCGAAGGAGCAGAGCCCCTCGACCGCGTTCCTCTGGCGCACGCTGAACCAGCCGGCGCACATCTTCTACGTGCGCATCGCGACCTCTCTGCGCGACCGCGCGCTGCGCACGCCCGCGGAGCTCGAGGCCGAGATGAAGCCGAAGCTGCTCGAGGTCCAGCCGCCGGGACGGCTGGTCTCCGGGTCCGTCGCGCCCGCGACCCGCCAGGGGCAGGCGTGCCTGCGCGTGGACCGGGTCAGCGAGCGCCCGGGTGCGTCCGACCGCCCCGAAGACCGGCTGGAGACCAGCTACCGGGGCCTCTACTGCAACCACCCGTCCGATCCGCGGCTGGGCATCTACATGATCTACTCGCAGCAGGCGCGGCGGGGCGAGCTCGATCCCGCGCTCGACGAGCTGGGCGAGAAGTTCATCGCCGGCGTCAGCATCGACGTCCGCTACGGCGTGCCCGCGCACTAGGCTCGCCAGTTCCGGCCACGCACCGGCCGATTCCGGCGCGACTCAGTGAGTCGATCGCGGGGTCACTGAGTTTTCGTTCGACGAGTGAGTCGCGATCGCGTAAGCTCGCTCTTCGCACCCGGTCCCAGCGAGGCGGCGATGAGCGCGAGCGGAGCAGCGGCAGCCGAGCCGGCGGTCTCGGTCGAAGGCGTCGATCTCGTCTACGGCGCGGGCGAGGCGAGCGTCCACGCGCTGCGCAACCTCTGGCTCGAGGTTCCGCGCGCGCAGTTCGTGGTCGTGCGCGGCAAGAGCGGCAGCGGCAAGACGACGCTGTTGCAGGTGATGGCGGGCCTGCGCCGGCCGACCGCGGGCCGCGTGTCGGTGGGCGGCACCGCGCTGCACGCGCTCTCCGAAGGCGACTCCGCCCGCTTCCGCCGCCGCCACATCGGACTCGTGTACCAGTTCTTCAACCTGGTGCCGACGCTGGCGGTGGAGCACAACGTCGCGCTTCCGCTCCTGCTCGACGGACGGAGCATCGCCGCGGCGCGCGGCCGCGTGGACGCGCTGCTCGAGCGGCTCGGCATCGGCGGACACGGCGGGCGCGGCACGGGAGAGCTGTCGGGCGGGCAGATGCAGCGCGTGGCGATCGCACGCGCGCTCGCGGCCGACCCGCTGCTGGTGCTCGCCGACGAGCCGACCGGGAATCTCGACTCCGAGACCGGCCGTGCGGTGCTCGCGCTGTTCCGCGAGCTCTGCGACGAGCGCGGCACCACCTTCGTGATGATGACGCACGACGCCGACGCGGCGGCCTTCGCCGACCGGGTGGTGGTGCTGCGCGACGGCGCGGTCGCCGAAGATGGCGGCACCCGCGCGCGCCCGGCCACGGCGTCGGCGTGATCGGCCGCCGCTGGCGCGCCCCGCTGGGGCTCCTGCTCGGCGTGAACGCGGCGTTCGGGCAGAACGCCCCGTTCGCGGCGGTGACCGCGCTGTCGATCGCGGCCAGCGTCGCGCTCGCGACCGGCCTCGAGACGAGTGCGCGCGCGGTGCAGACCCTGGCCGACCGCACCGCCGAGGCGCTGGCGGGCGACGCGCAGCTCGAGGTGGTCGCGGGCGAGGTCGGCGTGCCGGACGAGCTCGCCAGCCGGATCGCCGAGCTGCCCGGCGTCGCGCGCGCGAGCGGAGCGCTGTCCACGACCGTCTCCATCGACGCGGCCCGGCTGCCGATCCACATCCTCGGCATCGACCTGCTCGCGGAGAGCGCTGGCGGCGAGAGCCTGCGGCGCGCCGGGATCGAGGTGCCCGATCCGCTGAAGCTGCTCGCGCGCGCGGACGCGGTGCTGATCTCCGCCGGCGTCGCGGCGCGGGCCGGCGTGGGCTTCGACGGCGCGCTCGCGGTGCACGCGCCGGTGGGCCCACGAACGCTGCACGTCGAAGGCCTGCTCGCGGACCGCGGTCTCGCGCGCGCCTACGGCGGACAGGTCGCGGTGATGGACGTGTACGCGCTGCAGGCGCTGGTCGGCCGCGACGGCATCGTGGACCGGATCGAGGTCGTGCCTGCGGCCGGCGCGGCGCTCGAGCCGCTGCGAGCGGAGATCGAGCGAGCCGTCGCGGGGGCCGCGACCGTGCGCCGGCCCGCGGAGCGCAGCTCGGAGCTCGACCAGACGCTGGTCGCGCTGCGGATCGTGGTGGCGATGATCGCGCTCCTAGGCTCGGGCGTGGCGGCGCTGCTCTCGTACGCCGCGCTCTCGAGCGCCGTCGAGCGGCGGCTGCACGAGTTCGCGGTGCTGCGCTCCACTGGCTTCGCCGCCCGCGACGTCGCGCGCTTCATCGCAGCCGACGCCGCGGCGTACGCCCTCGCGGGCACCGCGCTCGGCCTCGTGTCCGGGCGCGTGGTCGCGGCGCTGCTCGCGCCCAGCATGTCGCTCGTCTCGGAGTGGTTCCGCGCCGGGTCGATCGGCGCAGCGGACGTGTCGATCTCCGCGGGCACCGTCGCCCTCGGGCTCGCGGTCGGAGTGCTCTGCGCGCTCGCGGGAGCGATCGGCCCCGCGCGGCTCGCCACGCGGCGCTACGTGCTCGACGAGACGCGACCGCGCCCCGCCGAGCGGCCCAGGCGCTCGCGCCTTCCCGCGCCGGGAGTGCTCGCCGCGGGGCTCGCCGCGAGCGCGCTCGTCGGCGGCATCTCGCCGCGCGTCCGCGTCGGCGCCGAGCTCCTGCTGGGCACGGCGCTGGCCGCGAGCCTCGTGCCCGCAGCGCTGCGCGCGCTGGCGCGCGCGCGCGTGGGGCTGAGCGGCGCGCTGCCGGGTGTGGGACACCTGCTCGGCACCGGGCTCGCGGCGCGCCCGCGCGGCGCGGCGCTGGCGGTGGCGGCGATCACGGGGCTGGTCGCCTTCGTCCACGCGGCGCTGGTGCTCTCGGCCAGCTTCGGCGACACGCTCGTGCACAACATCGAGTCGCGCTATCCGGACGCGATCGACGTGACCGCGAACGCGCCATTCGACGCGGCCGAGCTCGAGCTGCTCCCGTCGCCCGTCGTCGCGGCGATCCGCGGCGCGCCCGGAGTGACCGACGTCGCCGAGCACTACGCGACGAAGCTCCTGTTCCGCGGCGAGGAGATCGACGTCTCGGCGATCGAGACCGGGGTCGCCGGCCGCCACCGCCACTTCGCGGGGCGCGAGGCAGAGACGTTCGCGGCGATGGGCCGGGGCGAGATCGCGATCTCCGAGGCGTTCGCGCGGCACTTCGACGTCGCACCGGGCGACGCGATCGAGCTCTCGACGCTGGCGGGGCCGCGCTCGCTGCGCGTCGCGGGCACGCTGAACGGCATGGCCGGCCCGGCGGGGCTGGTCTACATGGACCTCGCCACCTTCGACGCGCACTGGCCGCGGCCCGGCACGCTGCACGTGATGTTCTTCACCTCCGGCGATCCGGGCGCGGTGATCGACGCGATCCGTCGCGCCGCACCGGACGCAGAGCCGCTCTTCTTCACCCAGCACCGCGAGCTGTTGGCGGAGGCGCGCAAGTTCGCGGTCCGCTTCGACGCGCTCTTGTTCGGCGTGGCGTCGCTCGCGCTGCTGCTGGGCGGGATCGCGATCGCGAACCTGCTGGTCGGGATCGTGGCGGCGCGCCAGCGCGAGCTGGTGCTGCTGCGCACCGCGGGCGCGGCGCCGAACCAGCTCGCCGCGCTGGTGCTGTGCGACGCCGCGCTGCTCGCCGCGGGAGCGTGCTCCGCCGGGGTCGCGCTCGGGACGCTGGTCGCGGCGCCGCTGCTCGAGATCATGGGCGAGGCGCTCGGGCTGTACGTGGACAGGCACTTCGACTTCGCGCGCCTGGGGCTCTTCCTCGCGCTGGTGCTCGCCGCGGTGCTCGCCAGCGCTGCGCTGCCGGCTGCGTTGGCGCGCCGCACGGGCACGCTCCAGGTGTCGTCCTTCGGCTGACGCGGGGCTGTGTCAGAATGCCGGCCGCGGAGGCGATTCGATGGCGCGCAGGTTTCCGATCCGGACGCTCACGCCGACGATCGGCGCGGTGGTCGAGAACGCCGACCTGTCGAAGCCGCTCGAGCACGAGGAGATCGCGGAGATCCGCGCGGCGCTGCTCGCGCACAAGGTGATCTTCTTCGAGGACCAGCAGCTCACGCCGACCGAGCAGCGCGACTTCGCGGCGCGCTTTGGCGCGCTGCACACGCACCCGCTCTACCCCGGCGTGCCCGAGGCGCCCGAGCTCTTCATCCTCGACAACCACTCCGGCAACCCCACCGACAACGACGCCTGGCACACCGACGTGACCTTCATCGAGACCCCGCCGCTGGGCGCCGTCCTCCACGCCAGAGTGCTGCCTCCCGACGGCGGTGACACCCTCTGGGCGAACATGCAGGCCGCGTTCGAGGCGCTGTCCCGCCCGCTCGCGGACTTCCTGTCGACGCTCGACGCGGTGCACGACTTCGCGCGCGGCTTCCCCGCGCGCGGAGTGGTCGCGAAGGGCGCCGGCGAGGAGAAGCACGCCCGCGCCGTCGAAGAGCATCCGCCGGTCGTCCACCCCGTGGTCCGCACGCACCCGGAGACCGGCGCGGACGGCCTGTTCGTGAACTTCGGCTTCACCTCCAAGATCGCCGGCCTGCGCCGCAAGGAGAGCGACGCGCTGCTCGAGTTCCTGTTCGCGCACGTGCAGAAGCCCGAGTTCCAGGTGCGCTGGAAGTGGACGCCCAACGCAGTGGCGTTCTGGGACAACCGCATCACCCAGCACTACGCGGTGAACGACTACCTGCCGCAGCGGCGGGTGATGCACCGCGCCACCATCCTGGGCGACCGCCCCTTCCACCGCTCCCGCCGGACCTAGCATGTCGCTCTCCGCGCTCGCTCTGGCCGTGCTCGCCTTCGTGTCGCAGTCCGACGCAACCTCTGCGTCGGCGCTCCGGGACGCGCTGAAGCTGGCGTCGCAGCGCGCGGTGTCCACCACCTCGAAGCCGGGCGGCTTCCTCGACGATCCGCAGATCCACATCCACCTGCCGGGCTCGCTCGAGGGCATGGCCGGCGGCCTGCGCGCGCTGGGCATGGGCGCCAAGGTCGACGAGCTGGAGACGGCGATGAACCACGCCGCCGAGCACGCGGCGGCGGAGGCGACGCCGATCTTCGTGGGCGCGATCGAGAAGATGTCGTTCCAGGACGCGGCGGGCATCGTCCGCGGCAACGACACCGCGGCCACGAGCTACTTCAAGCGGACCACGAGCGAGCCGCTGCGCCAGAAGTTCCGGCCCGTCTCGACGCCGCGATGCAGAAGGTCGGCGTGGTGAAGATGTACGACGATCTGGTCGGTCAGTACGCGAGCACGCCGTTCGGCTCGGCGCCGAAGCTCGACTTGAACGGCTACGTCACCGATCAGGCGTTGGCGGGTCTGTTCAAGGTGGTCGGCGACGAGGAGAAGAAGATCCGCAAGGACCCGGCGGCGCAGACCACCGCTCTCCTGAAGCAGGTGTTCGGGCACTAGACCGCAAGATTCGCCAAGTCCGCCTGCGGATCCCGGTGCTACGCTCGCTCCGATGACCGCGGTCGGCTGCGCCACCTTCGAGACGCCGCTCGGGTTGTGTGCGCTCGCCTGGAGCGAGCGCGGCGTGGTCGGCGTGCAGCTGCCGGAAGGCGGCGCAGCGGCGACGCGGGCGCGCCTGCGCAGGCGCTTCCCCGACGCGCGCGATGCACAGCCGCCGGCCGGTGTGCAGCGCGCGATCGACGGCATCGCGGCACGGTTGCGCGGGGAGCCGAGCGCGCTCGAGCTCGTCGCGCTCGACCTCGAGGGCCTCGCGCCGTTCCAGCGCCGCGTGTACGAGGCGGCGCGCGCGATCCCGCCGGGAGGGACGCAGAGCTACGGCGAGCTCGCGCGGCGGCTCGGCGATCCGGGGCTGGCGCGCGCCGTGGGCCAGGCGCTCGGGCGCAATCCGCTCGCGATCCTGGTGCCCTGTCACCGGGTGCTCGCGGCGAACGGACGGCTCGGCGGATTCTCGGCGAACGGCGGGGCGGCGACGAAGCAGCGCCTGCTCGCGCTCGAGAGCGCGTGTGCCGCGGATGCGGAGTCGGAGCTCGGCTTCGACGTCGAGGAAGCGCTCGCGCACCTCGCCGCCGCGGACCCCACGCTCGCGCGCGCGATCGAGCGCGCGGGGCCGTTCCGGCTCGAGCTCCGCCGCGGCGCGAGCGTGTTCGGGATTCTGTCCGAGGCGATCGTGTACCAGCAGCTCACCGGCAAGGCCGCAGCGACCATCCACGCGCGGGTGCGCGCGCTCTTCCCGCACTCGCCGGACGCGCCGACCCCGCAGCAGCTGCTGCGCGCATCGGACGCGAAGCTGCGCGGTGCGGGTCTCTCGCGGGCGAAGGTCGCCGCGCTGCGCGACCTGGCGCACAAGACCGCCGCCGGCGAACTGCCGACCCTCGAGCAGGTCCGCGCGATGAGCGACGCCGAGATCGTGGAGCGGCTGACCCGCGTGCGCGGCATCGGCCGCTGGACGGTGGAGATGCTGCTGATCTTCCGGCTCGGCCGCCCCGATGTGCTGCCCGTCGACGACTACGGCATCCGCAAGGGCTTCGCGGCGGCGTGGCGCAAGCGCAAGCTGCCCTCGCCGAAGGAGCTGGAGCGGCACGGCGAGAGATGGGCGCCCTACCGCACCGTCGCCAGCTGGGTGCTGTGGCGGGCCGCCGGCGTCTAGCTCCCGCGCTAGAATCCGCGGCGATGGGCGCGACCACCCTGCTGCGCACTCGTTCGCTGCGGGTAGAGGACTACCGCTGCGAGGTGGACCGCGCGGCGCGGCCCTACACCGAGCTGCACCACGGCTTTTCGATCTCGTACGTGCGCAAGGGCAGCTTCGGCTACTGCACGCGCGGCGAGGCACACGAGTTGGTCGCGGGGTCGCTCCTGGTCGGCCGGCCAGGCGAGGAATACGTCTGCACGCACGACCACGCGGTCGGCGACGAGTGCCTTTCGCTCCACTTCGCGCCCGAGCTGGTCGACGACGTCGGCTGCGGTCCGCAGGGCTGGCACGCGGGCGCCCTTCCGCCACTGCCTGAGCTGGTGGTGCTGGGCGAGCTGACGCAGTCGGCAGCGGAGGGGCGGAGCGACCTCGGCCTGGACGAGCTCGCGCTGTGCCTGGCCGAGCGCTTCCTCGCGGTGGCGAGCGGGCGGGAGCGGGCGGAGCCGCGGGCCCACGAGCGCGACCGCCGCCGCGCGGTCGACGCCGCGCTGTGGATCGAAGCCCACGCGCACGAGGAGATCGATCTCGACGGCGCCGCGCGCGAGGCCGGGTTGAGCGCGTTCCATTTCCTGCGCACGTTCGCGAAGGTGCTCGGCGTGACTCCGCACCAGTATCTCGTGCGCGCGAGGCTGCGCCGCGCCGCGCGGCTGCTCGCCGACGAGGAGCGCGCGATCACCGAGATCGCGTTCGCGGTGGGCTTCGGCGACCTTTCGAACTTCGTCCGCACCTTCCACCGCGCGGCCGGCGTGTCGCCGCGCGCGTTCCGCCGCGCCGCGCGGGGCGACCGCAAGATCCTCCAAGACCGGATCGCCGGCCGGCCCTAGCCTGGCCTCCACAACAACGTGGAGGTTCCCATGTTCGATCACGTCGGGCTCCGGGTAAAGGACGTCGAGAAGAGCGCGCGCTTCTACGAGGCCGCGCTCGGCGAGCTCGGGCTGGTGCTGGCGTCGCACGACGCGAGCAGCGCAGGTCTGGGGCCGAAGGGCGCGCCCGCACTATGGCTCTACCGCGCCGGGAAGGGCGCGAAAGGCCCCGGCGCGCACCTCGCCTTCCACGCGCACGACCGCGCCGCGGTCGACCGCTTCCACAAAGCGGGGATGGCGGCGGGCGGACGCGACAACGGCGCCCCGGGCATCCGGGCCGACTACTCTCCCAAGTACTACGCCGCGTTCCTCGTCGACCCGGACGGCAACAACGTCGAGGCGGTGTGCTTGCGCTGAAGCCGCCGCCGCGCACGCGTATCATGGGCCGGTGACACGGCGCGAGGAGCTCACGGGCGAGGTGCTGGTGGCGCGCGCGCGCGAGCTCCAGCCGCTGGTGCGGGCGCACGCCGACCGCGCCGAGGCAGAGCGCACGCTGCCGCGAGAGCTCGTCGCGGAGCTCGCCCGCGCCGGGCTGTTCCGCATCGCCGCGGCGGCGTCGTGCGGCGGAGCGGAGAGCGATCCGCGCGCGCAGATCCTGGCGATCGAGGCCATCTCCGGGGCCGACGGCGCCGCCGGCTGGACACTGATGATCGGGATCGAGGTGCTCGGCTTCGCCAGCGCGGCGCTGCGCGCCGACGTGGCGGAAGAGGTGATCGCGAAGCAGCCCGAGGTGGTGCTGTCCGGCGCGCTGAATCCGCTGGGCCAGGCCGTGGCGGTGCCGGGCGGAGTGCGCGCGAGCGGCCGCTGGCCGTTCGCGAGCGGCTGCCTGCACAGCGACTGGTTCTGGGGACAGTGCGTCGCGGAGGAGGGGGGCAGCCGCCGCCTGCTCGAGGTGCTGGTCCCGCGCAGCGAGTTCCAGGTGGTCGACACCTGGCACGTCGCCGGCCTGCGCGGCTCGGGCAGTCACGACGTGGAGATCCGCGACGTGTTCGTGCCCGAGCGCTTCGTCACCCAGGTGATGAGCGAGCGGCTGCGCGAGAGCGGACCCCTGTTCCGGCTGCCCGCGCTGACGCGCCTGGCCTACAACAAGATCGGCGTGGCGACCGGAATCGCGCGGGGCGCGCTCGACGCCTTCGTCGCCCTGGCCTCGGAGCGGGTGCCGCGGGGCATGCGCGCGCCGCTGCGCGAGCGTGCGTTCGCGCAGAGCTCCTACGCCGAAGCGGAGACTCGGCTGCGCTCGGCGCGCGCGTTCGCATTCGAGGCGGTGGAGGAGGCCTGGCTGGAGGTCTGCGCCGGGCGCTCGCCCACGGTCCGGCAGCGGGCGCTGGTCCAGCTGGCCTGCTCGCAAGCGGTGGCGGCCAGTGCGCGCGCCGTCGAGCTGGTGCACGCCGCGGCGGGCACCAGCGCCAACACGCTCGCCAGCCCGCTGGAGCGGCGCATGCGTGACGTGCACGTGGTCGGGCAACACATCACGGTGTCGCCCGCCCTGATCGAGCCCGCCGCCCGCGTGCTGCTCGGCCTCGACTCGGGGAGCCCGTTCTTCTGACCGCGGCGGCGCGCCGCGCCCAGCCGATCAGCGCATCGGCATCGTCGAGGCCGGCGTCGGGCACCGCCCAGTAGCTCCGCACGCGCACGGTGCGCAGCCGCGTGCGGTAGCTGAACGGCTGCGCGCCCAGCGCCTCGAGCTCCCCGGCGAGCGCGGCGTCGGCGCGCAGATAGAGCGCGCCGTCGATCGCGAAGGCGAACTGCTCGCCTGCGAGCACGAGACCGTGGCCGCCGAAGAAGCGGCGCACCGTCACCCGGCCCAGCGGCTCGAGCAGCTCGAGCAGGTGCTCGAGCCACTCGTCGCGCGCGCGAAGGCTCATGGACCGAGGCCGGCGTTCGCGCGCAGGCGGCGCAAGCTCTCGGCGCTCCAGACCTTCTCGCGCTCGTAGCGGCTCTCGAACGCGCGGGCTCCCGCGGGGAGCTCGAGCCAGGCGAGCTTCGAGCGGGTGAAGATGTGGACGTCGGGCACGACTCCGCTCGGGTCGTCGAGGGTGCCCGCGCGCACGAACAGGCACTTGCCGGGCACCACGCGGTAGTCGCTCCAGACCGTGGTGCCGCAGCGGCCGCAGAACGAGACCTCGTGGTCGGTGCCGCTTCCGCCGCGGGCGAGATACGTTCGCGGGCGCTCGCCGCGCGACTGCACGCAGCTCGCCTCGATCCACAGGTTCACCACGAACGCGCTGCCGGTCCCGCGCTGGCAGTCTCTGCAGTGACAGGCGTGCACGATCAAAGGCTCCGCGCTGAGCGCGTAGCGCACGGCGCCACAGCAGCAGCCTCCTTCTCTCATGGCCGTCGCCTCAGCCGTCGTAGAAGTACGGCGAGTGCAGGCCCAGGAGCGCCCGTTCGCGCGGCGAGTCGATGCGCGCGATCGCCTCGGGCGAGAGGTGGTTGATGTCCGCGGTGGTGCGGATGCGCTGCGCCAGG
>Ga0306922_10000101_pt1 | contig 56617 bp, 50 predicted proteins | sample sta12Cox44000082_FD_203758 | JGI IMG/M metagenome (GOLD analysis project Ga0306922, IMG submission 203758) | Lab enrichment of tropical soil microbial communities from Luquillo Experimental Forest, Puerto Rico - statoxic.12C.oxic.44.000.082 (v2)... | ecosystem: Environmental > Terrestrial >... | reverse complement strand
AAACTGCTTGTTCTCATCGTCGAAATCGACAACCCAGCCAAGTCGGATCGAACGTTTAGCTGCGCTGCTCATCCCCGGCAGGATGACGAAAATAGGCAGTGAGAGTGCCGCGGCGTTTTTGGTAGCCTGAACCTCGGCAGCATCCCTGCCGGACGGTCTATGCGTCGTGGGGTAATGGTAGATCAGGCCGTCGTCGGATAGATCATCAGGGTAGTGCCGCCCTGTGTGCAAGATGCCGACCGTAACGCCCTGCCCATCCGGGGAGAGTGTGCCGGTCGTCCTTTTATCTACCCAGATTCCCTGAGCGCCGCCGTAGATTCGGGCAGAGCGCAGTGTGGTGGGGTCGGAGTTCTTGGCATCTCCGGCCGAAACTCGCTCCCAGAGCATAAGGCGGCGAGAGAGTTCATCAGCGACAGTCATCTCACGTCAATTTTCTTTCGTCACCGAGGTCATCCGCCAAGCATTATCTTTTTTGCGGCCTCGCTCGCAATGTCGACGATGATTTTCCAAAGCGCCTGACCTGCGGCCGTCCCGGCTCTGCCGACTATCCGTTTTATGCGCGCGGCTCCTGCCTCGGCTCGGGGTCCGCTGGTTATCACGTCGTCGATGGCAGTCTTTAGCTTCTCTCGGTCTTCCGAGCTTAGGTTCTCAAGCTCATCGGCCAAACCTTTGGCAGCTGCGAGTTTCTCGATCATCCAGGGGTAGGGCTTTCCGCAGTCATGACAAAAACTCGCCAGCGATTTGAATATTCCGCCCACGCCCGACACTCCCGGCGGAATATAAAAGCCTCGGATCGGCGCGTTGCAGCTCGGACACGCCGTGATAACTTCCGCCCCGCAGTTTGAGCAAAACTTGGAGAGTCGCGCCCCCTGTGTTTCAAGGTCAGGGGTGGATACGTCGCCTTTTAGACAGACAGCGGCGGTAGCGTACCGGCCTTCGCCACGGGAGGAGGGTCCCATCCAGTTATTGGACATCTCACTCCTAATTCCGCAGGACGGGCTGCGTTGACGTAGATTCCATCACTACGCGGGCGGTTCGCAGTTTCCTGCCAATATCCCGCCGAACATTTTGCAGCGCGTCCGTGTAGTCGTCCGCCGCCATGCTCAAACTCTCCGGCGAGGAAGCGGTTTCAAGTGCGCGCTGGTCCCACTCTTTGTTTAGCTGTTTTGCGAGCGCATAGACGACGGTGCGTCCTACGCGAAGGATCATTGTGCGCTCTGCATGCTGTTTGGAAAGCATGCGTATCATTTCAGGATCGGCAGCTGCATATTCTGTCTCAAGCTGAGCCCGCATCTCATTAATTGCGGGATACTGCATGTTCACGAATAGCTGACCAGCCTCCATTACAAATCGCGCTGCACGTCCTTTCAGACCCTTTTCCTCAATCTCTTCGTCTTCAAGGAGCAGAATAATCTCTGGCGCGCGTTCCAGATTCTTATACAGTTCTGCGCGTTTAGCTCCCGTTGGAATAACTGTTAAATCTGCCGGAATTTTACGTGGATGATCGCCGTTTGACCCATCTCCCAGATTTTTTGCCATCACGGCACCCGGACCTGAACCTGACGCAACATGAGCGGTCCCGTTGAACACAATCTTGGGGCTTGTGCGCTTCACTCTCAGCTCATTCAACAGATTCTGAAGCTCATTGCGAATATCATCGCTAGTCGCACTATCCGGCGCGAAAGAACGAATTATTTCGATCAGCCACTCTGGACGATTTTCCCGGACAAGGTCGGCAAAGTCCTTTGCCGACAAATGGGGTTGCTCGCCCTGCGCATAGCGAAGAAACTGGCGATAAGCATCAGGGACAATGGGATAATGATCGGGAAGTTCAACGTGGATCGAGATATGTTTAGCGCCGAAAGGGACTCCAAAAATTGGCGCATCGAAAGTCCAATTTTTGCTCTTCCGAAGGTCATACATTTCGTCTTTGTAAATGACGGCACAGGTGCTTACGGCCGATGCGAGGGCTCCGCTAATCGATTTGTTGTGGCCTGAGCCGCTTGATTTGTCATAAGGCGCGTCGAAGAGGTAGTGGATCTTTATTCCATTACGACACTCAACTGTTTCGTACTTCTGGAACAAATGAAGGCGAGCGGGAATCGGGAGAAATGGCCTATTGCCATCAAGCTTGTGCGTGCCCTCTGCAAGGATCACCCTCAGTCCCGGTGGTAGGCGATAGAACCGATGGTACAAATAGGTCGCTAACCATTGCGCATCCTGTTCGGGGTCGCCGTTGTACGGGTCCTTGACGGTGTCCTGATCGGCCTCGTTCCCGAGTAAAAGAACTTCAGTCCAGTCAAAATCGAGCGGTCTGGGTTCCTCAGCGGCAAGGTCCGTCACATCTACGACTTCGAGAAACTCGCCAGTCTCAGGATGAAAGCGGCGAAGTCGGCCATAAACACCCTTGCGTTTGCAAAGGATTACTTCGTGAACACGGCCGAGTTTGCATGAGCGGTAGCGAATGCCCCTTTGATTGGAGGGGAGGGACGCCACTTTTGCGCCCATTCCAAAGTTGCCGGTCAGGCTCTTTTCCTTGCCGATGGATGACGCAATGTTGCTGACAAGCAAAAGCTCAGCCGCGTCCATTCCGGGGCCGGTATTCCAAATGGCGAGCTTCGCGGTTCCGTCCACCTGCTCCGCGCTAATCTCGATCCGCCTTTTGCTCTCCGGCGCGAGACGAGCGGCCTCAATGGCGTTCATCATCAGTTCGCGGATCATCATAGTCTTAGGGCAACGCTCTATGAGGCTCGCGACAAGAAAATCCTCATCAGCTACCTCAAGCGCGGTAACTTCGTTTTGTCGGACTTGCATTTGATCGTTTTACAGCTTGAAGCCGCCTCCCCCTTTGCCCCGTGGTGACTCGAATCTACCCTCAACCAGCGAAACGGCCTCTTTTAGAGCGCGTATGATTTTGCGCACCTCTTGGTCTTCAAAATTGTAGATCTGCCGATTAGACAGATTTCCGATGCGCGTAATCGCTTCGATTGCTTTGTTTGTGCGACTTTCCGCCAACGCCCGAAATCGTTGATGCTTATCCGCCTTGACCGCAGCATCCATGGCAGCTTCCCCGTCTCTGGCAAAAGATTGTGCGTCCGGTACAAAGAGTCAAGGAATACCCACAAAATATCCGCCGAATATTTTGCGAATTAAGTGTCTTTTTCAACGTCGCTGGACAAATAAAGTAGAATAAACAATCGGTTACATCGCTGTGATGTTTTTGCACTAGGCTGCCAACTTTGTGCGTTAGGTTTGTCGGCGTGTCTCGGTCGGTTTGAGCTGGGAATTGAATGATGTTTGGAGGGTCAGGCGTGCGCTGTGCCCGCTCCCGGATATTCGCGCTAATGAAGTATCGCTTACCGACGAATGGAGCGCGGTCGCGGCGTCGGCGCACGGTTTTGCTGAGAGCCCACCATGCCTGCGGACTCGTGTGCGAAATCATGTAGTTCAGGGTGCTACCGTAGTAGGCGCTATCGTGCCGGTAACAGCGGCCATCGTCAGCGCGAATGTGAGTAGCACCGGGTTCTGGATAGCGCATCGCCAATGCGGTCTTCAAGTCAGCGATGAGCGTTCTCCGGGGCAAATGCAGCAACGTGTGCTGATGCGGGTCCGAACCGTCCGGCTTCGCGTGAACCACCCCAACGGACGTAAACGCGGGACCTTGGCGTGTCGCCTGACCCAAACGCCCAGCCAGTTGCGGAAGGCTGCGAACTCGTCAGCCGGACAGGGGGCGCCATCCCATTCTCCACCGTGAAATGGCGCTATTGTCACGAAGGCATTTAGTGGCAGTCCGATGACGCCAGCGAAGGCATGAGCGGAGCGTAGCTTCTTTACAGCCCGGACTCCGAGCCAGTCTGTTGATTGACGGATGTTGGACATGAGGATGCAGTCTTCCTTTACCTACAGAAGGCGTACTCGCTTTGTTTCGGGCGAGGCGTGTTGATGATTTCAGTGTGCGGGCAGTGGCTTGGGCTTAGTTGTAATGAGCCAACCACTGTTGAGGTTTTGGATGAGATGAAAGTCGTTGCAATGGCAAATGGGATTGGGATCGACGTATGTGTTTTGTTGCCTGTTAGCGGACGGGGTTGTGGTGCAAAGAAAGGCCGACGAGTAGCCGGCCGTAGTTCGCGAATGCAATTCGTTGGTGGAATCGTTGGTGGAAGGCGGATTGGTTGTTAAGAAATGCCCGTCAAATCGGTACTAAGAGGGGGTTAACCCAGATAGTACGCACCGGCTTGCGGTCGCCAACGGCCTTGCTGTCTGGCCCGCAAGTCGGATCTTAGTGATCCTAACGCTGACAACAATAAAAAGCGTGGGATAGGGGAGGCCGGCTCAATTGTCGGCCTCCATTATCTTTGGGTCGATCCGAATCACCAGATCGTCATTGCCGGACATAGCCGTTCTTAGAACGGCGTCGCTTTGCTCGCCTAGGCCGGCAATCCATACCGCGTTACGGATTACTCGACGGTTCGGGATGATTCAGCGCGCCTTCGCCTGCCGAAGCCTCTTTACGAGCGTCCGAGGAAGCAATCCGCTTCGTGACGACGTGGGGTGAAGATGGCAGTTACAATGTCGTCTGCCACTCGACCGGCACATGCTCATAGCCAGTCGCGGTCTTGATCAAATGGCCGCAAGCCGGGAAGGGAAAGTGGTAGCCGGTGACAAGCATGTGGTCGGCGGCGGCGCGGTCGAAAAGTTTTTTGCGGGTCGCAACCGCTGTGGGACCGTCGATGTCGAAGCTCGCCTGCCAGTCAGGATGGCGCGCGAACACCGCCGGATGTTGGGCAGTGTCGCTCAACACCAACAGCGACTGATCGCCGGAATGCACCGCGAAGACAGTGTGACCGGGCGTGTGCCCCGGGGCTGGCAACGTGACGATGCCCGGCGCGACCTCCTTGCCGGGCTCGAATTGCGTCACCTGCTTGGCGATATCGGCGAAAATCCGGCGCTGGTTGAGAAACACGACTTTTAGATCCGCCGGCGCGGCATTGAGATTGGCGTCATCAATCCAATAGGACCATTCCGGCGCCGGCACCATGATCTCGGCACGGGGAAAGATCAGCGCGTTGTCCTTGTCCTTGATGCCGTTGATGTGGTCGGGATGGAAATGCGAAATGACGATCGTGTCGATCTCTCTCGGGTCAATTCCTGCCGCGGCGAGGTTGTTGCGTAACGCGCCGGCTGACGGCGCAATCTGGCCGCCCGTGCCGGTATCCAGGAGCACGACCTTTTTTCCGGTATTGACTATCAGCGTCGTGAATGGCGTCGCCAGCTTGTCGTGCGGCATAAACGCCGTATCGAGCGCCTCTTCGACTTGCGCGAACGGCGCATTGACGATGAACTTGTCGTCGATAGGCCGGTACCAGATGCCGTCATAGAGCGCGGTAAGCTCATAGGAGCCGATCTTGTAGCGGTAAACCCCTGGCGTTGCGGCACCGCGAACCGGTGCTTCAGCCTTTGCTGTTTTGGCCGAAGCCGCGAGCGTTGCGGCCGCGCCGATGAGATCACGCCTTGTCACTTTCGGCATATCGCATTCCCTTGTTTCGCAGCCCCGTTGCGCATTGCATAATAACCAAAATGCCTTGCCGATATTCCCCTTGCTTTGCGGCCTAAGGGCGCGGCACTGCCCGAAGAAATTGTTACGCCATCGCCAGTCCGTTGTAAGGTTGCGTTGCGATATTGCGGCATCGCCCTTGGCCTCGAAGGCCGCCGATAGCACGCGGGGCACGCAATAGTTCAGGGAGGAAAAGGTGAGAACTCCGATCGGATCCGCAATGACCGTCGCCAGCGCGGCGATCGCAATCCTCTTGACGCTGGGAGCTTTCTCAATGTCCGCCGCAGCGACCTTCGTCTACGTGTCCGATGCCGACGATGCGACCATCGACGGCTATGTCATGGACTCAAAGACTGGCGCGTTAACTTCGGTCGGCAAGGCCGACGCGGGCAAGACCGTAATGCCGATGGCAGTATCGCCAAACAAGAAATTTCTTTATGCCGTCGTGCGCTCGCAGCCCATGCGCGTCTTCAGCTACGCTATCGACGGCAAGACCGGCGCGCTGACGCAAAAAGCGACGGCGCCGCTGCCGGACAGCATGGCCTACGTTTCAACGGACCGGAGTGGCCGCTTTCTGCTCACCGCTTCCTACGGCGGCGACAAGGTCGCAGTGAGTCCGATCGGTCCGGACGGTCTCGTGACTGCCGAAGCGATCCAGGTACTACCGACCGGCCGCAATGCGCATTCAATCCTGGCCGATCGAACTAACCGCTTCGTCTATTCGGCCAATCTCGGCGCCAACCAGGTGCTGCAATTCGCGTTTGATGCCAAGAGCGGCAAGCTCACGCCCCTTGATCCTCCAGCGGTGAAACCCGAGCCGGGACACGGACCGCGCCATCTTGCATTTTCGCCGGACAACAAATTTCTCTACGTGCTCAACGAGCTCTCCGGCCATGTCACGCAATATGCGATCGATAACGCCAAAGGAACGCTGACAATGATCGATTCGGTGCCGTCGGTGCCGCCCGAACTGGGCATGAAATGGGGTCAGCCGCAGGCGCCGGCCGGCGCCGCACCCGCGCCCTCCGCAGCGGCGTCGAACCCGGACGAGAAGCCGGCGATCTGGGCCGCCGATCTGCGCCTCACACCGAACGGGAAATTCCTCTATACGACCGAGCGCAACACCAACAAGATCGCGCTCTTCACGGTGGCGCCGCGGACCGGCAAGCTCAGTTACGTCACTAATTTTGCCACCGAGCGGCAGCCGCGCGGAATCAATATCGATCCCAGCGGACGATTTCTCGTTGCTTCGGGTGAGAAATCAGATCGGTTGTCGGTCTATCGGATCGATCAAGCAAGCGGAAAGCTGAGCGAACCGGCGCGCTATCCGGTGGGCAAGGGCGCGAATTGGGTGGAGATCGTCGAGGTTAAGTGAAAGGGCAATCCGCCTTGTCGCGTTGGTTTGTTTCGGGTCATTTTTGGCTGGCCAAAAGCGCACCAAACGCCAGCCGTTGTGCGGAAATGCATTATTACACCGGCTGACGTTCGGGAATTGGCGGAACAAAGTATTGCTGAATGAGTTCCATCCGCGACTTACGTCAGCATGAATACATAAGAAGCCTTGCTTCTTATTGAGCTTCCACTGATTGTCCGAGCAAACTCGGACAGGTTGCATTGGACCAAGGAGAAGCCTCGGTCCCCAATATTGGGAGGCTCACAATGTCCTGCGTGTGGCTGCGTCATATCCTCAAAACCAGCCGCGCACCGGCGGCGGTAATTGTTAATCAAGATCGGCGTCGCCTCGTTGGCGCGGCGGCGCTTGTTCTCGCCGCAGCCGAGCTTGGCCTGACGGGCTCGGCGTCGGCCCAAACCAAATCGTTTAATCTGCCGGCAGTCAAACCCGGGACGAGCACGTCATTCGGACCGCTCAAGCAGATCGATGCCGGCCTCCTCAATGTCGGCTATGCCGAAACCGGCCCGGCCAATGGCGCTCCTGTCATTTTGCTGCACGGCTGGCCTTACGATATTTACAGCTTTGTTGATGTCGCTCCTGTGTTGGCGTCGGCAGGATATCGCGTCATCGTGCCGTATATCCGCGGCTACGGCAGCACGCGCTTCCTCTCGAGCAACACGGTGCGCAACGGCCAGCCGTCGGTGGTCGCCGTCGACACCATTGCCTTGATGGATGCGCTCAAGATTGAGAAGCCGATCCTCGCGGGCTTCGATTGGGGCGCGCGCACTGCCAACATCATCGCCGCGCTGTGGCCGGAGCGTTGCAAGGCGATGGTCTCGGTGAGCGGCTATCTGATCGGCAGTCAAGAAGCCGGCAGGATGCCGCTGCCGCCGAATGCCGAGCTGCAATGGTGGTACCAATTTTATTTTGCTACGGATCGCGGCCGCGACGGCTACGACAAATACCGGCACGATTTTTCGAAGCTCATTTGGCAGCTCGCCTCGCCAAAATGGGACTTCGACGATGCCACCTTCGATCGTAGCGCCGCGGCGTTCGACAATCCGGATCACGTTGCGATTGTCATCCATAATTACCGTTGGCGCCTCGGCCTCGCGCAAGGCGAGGCAAGATATGACGATCTGGAAAAGCGCCTTGCGCAATCTCCGGTCATCGCGGTCCCGACGATCACGCTCGAAGGCGACGCCAACGGTGCGCCGCATCTAGAGCCCAGCGCATATGCGACGAAATTCACTGGCAAATACGAGCATCGGACGATCGCGGGAGGCATCGGTCACAACCTGCCGCAGGAGGCGCCTCAGGCGTTTGCCCAAGCTATCGTCGACGTTGCCCAAGGCTGATCGAAGTTCGCGTCGGCTTTCGATCGCTCCGCTGATCGAAACTGTGATCCGTGATCGCGAGATTGACGTGTCGTCATGTTAAGCCGTTTCGCCGCCCGTTCTAGCCATTGGTCGGATGTCGTCCGTTTACACCTTGACCGGCCGACGTTCAGGCATTGTCATTCCCTCTTCCTCGCGGGATGATGAAACGAGACGAGCACAGCCTCTGGTCCTTAAAGACTCAGGTTTTAGGGAGGACTTGAATGATCAAAAACTTCTTTGTGAACGGCGCTCCGGCATCGACTGATGCTCCACCCGACACGCCATTGCTTTGGGTGCTCCGCGAGGGATTGAAGCTCACCGGCACAAAATTTGGCTGCGGCGCCGGCCTGTGCGGCGCCTGCATGGTGCATATCGACGGCAAACGCGCCTTCTCCTGTCAAACGCAAGTTTCGGAGATCGCCGGCAAGTTAGTGACGACGATCGAGGGATTGTCGCCGGATTCAAGCCACCCCGTGCAGAAGGCCTGGCTCGCCGAGCGCGTGCCGCAATGCGGCTATTGCCAGTCCGGGCAGATCATGAGTGCGGCCGACCTGCTCAGGCACAATCCAAAGCCAAGCCGCGAGCAGATCATCGAGCATATGAGCACCAATATCTGCCGCTGCGGCACCTATCAGCGTATCGTGCGAGCGGTTGAGCGCGCGGCGCGGGAGGCCTGATATGAACACACATATAAGAAAAATCCCGATGGCGATTTCACATCGTCAAATTTCCCGACGCCAAATCATGATCGGCGCCGCCGGCTTGTCCTTTGCGATCGCATCAAGCCGTGGAGGGATTGCCGCGGAGATCACGAGCGAGCGCGGGGGGAAAGCTCTCACTCCATGGGTCAGCATCGCACCCGACGGAACCATCACCATCATGTCGGCGGCGACCGAGATGGGGCAGGGCTCAATGACCTCGCTGCCGCTGATTATCGCCGAAGAGCTCGACGCCGATTGGAGCAAGGTCAAAATCGTGCCGGCGCCGGTGATCGAAGAAATTTACGGTAATCCCGGTTTTGGCGGCATGATGTACACAGCAGGCTCCAATGCGGTGAGGAGCTATTACGACAATTTGCGGTTATTTGGCGCGCAGGCGCGCCGTGTGCTGCTCGATAACGCTGCGCGAAAGCTCGGCCTCCCGGTCGATGAATTGACCACTGAACCGAGCGCGGTCGTGCATAGCAAATCAGGCCGCAAGCTGAGCTATGGCGAAATTGCAGAGTTTGCCGAAATCCCGGCGCAAGCGCCGCAGATAAAACCGGAAGATCTGAAGAAACCGGCAAACTTTCGCCTGATCAGCAAGGACGTGATGCGCGCCGAACTGCCGCGCAAGATCAATGGCAGCGCACAATATTCGATCGACGTGCAAGTGCCGGGCATGCTCTACGGCGCCGTTTTAAGGGCGCCGGTCGAAGGTGCTGCGCCTGACAAATTCGATGAAGCCAAGGTCATGGCGGTTGCCGGCGTCGTCAAGGTCGTAAAGCTTCCTTACGGCGTTGGCATCCTCGCCATGACGCCATGGGCAGCTTTCACGGCGCGCCGCGCGATCGAATCGAGCATGGTTTGGAATCGCGACGGCAAAGCGTGGAGCTTCGATAGCGAGCAAGGGCTGCAAAATTTTGCTGCCAGCGCACGCGATCCGAACGCCAAAGCGACCGACTGGTTCAAGCTCGGCGACGCGCGCGCCGAAATGGCGAAGGCGGCCTCGACATTCGAGGCCGAATATCTCTGCGATTACGCCTATCACGCGCAGATGGAGCCACTCAACGCGGTGGCTTCAGTGACGGCATCAGGCGATGCCGCCGAAGTGTGGTGCGGCACGCAGAGCCAGACTTTGGCACTCGAGGCCACGGCGGATGCGCTTAAGATCGAGCGCAGCAAGGTCAAGCTCCACGACACGCTGCTCGGCGGCGGATTCGGCCGAAGAGGTCCACGCGACATGGATTATTTGATCGATGCGGTCCTACTTTCTAAGGCCGTCGGCAAGCCGGTGAAATCGATGTGGACGCGTGAGGACGACATCCATAACGGGCGCTTCCGGCCTCTGTCGGCACATTATCTACAAGCCGGCTTCGATGCATCCGGCAAGCTCATGACGTGGCAGCACCGGCTGGTGGGGGACCGCGTGACACCGTTCGCCGATCCGGTGCGTTATGAAAAAGCCGGCCATAAAGACTTCATCCTGATGCTTGGCGCTGACGCCAAGGGCTATGATGTCCCGCACCAGTTGGTGGAGCAAGTCTACGAGGACACTGGTATTCGCACCGCGCCGCTGCGCGGCATTGGATTCACTGCCAACAAGTTCGCGACCGAGACCTTTATGGACGAGATCGCCTACAAGCGCGGTGTCGATCCAATGAAATACCGACTTGACCTGCTGGCCAACACGCCTCGCGGCCACAAGGTGCTGGAGCGGGCGGCGCAGATGGCCGACTGGGGCCGCCAGCGCGATGGGCGCGGTCTCGGCGCCTCCTATATCGACTATACGGATACCCAGGTCGCAGCCGTAGTCGAAATCTCGATCGATCGCGCCAACGGCAAAATCAAAGTCCACAATGTCTGGTGCGCGATCGATTGCGGTGTTGCGGTGCAGCCGGACAATGTCATTGCGCAGACCGAGAGCAGTATCGTCTACGGCATCGGGCTCGCGTTGACCGAGCGCATTAGCATCAAAGATGGCGCGGTCGAGCAGTCGAACTTTTACGACTACATCGTGCCGCGCAATCACGATGTGCCACCGATGCAAGTGGAGGTGATCCAGACCGACAATCACCCGACCGGAGTTGGTCAGATGGCCACACCGGCGATAACGCCTGCGGTCGCAAACGCCGTGATGGCTCTGACCGGCGTGCGTTTGCGCCACGCGCCGTTTACTGAGGAGCGCGTGAAGAAAGCGCTTACCTAGACGGCATCGGGACTGCTGAGAAATCGCAAAATGCTGCGCTTAAATCCGCGGCGCGCATTCGCTATCGGTCCGGCGAAAACCTCAACTATCATATTGCATCGTGTACAGACCGGCATTGTAGTCGGTGCAATAGATAATCCCATCGCGGTCGACGAAAACGTCGGTCGACTGAACCACGCAAGCGCGGTTCGGCCGGGTATCCATTAACCGCGCCGGCCTTGGCGGCACGAGAGCGCCGACTTCCGTCGGCCGATATGAATCGCCGATGTCGAAAATCCGAACACCGGCATTTTGATAAGTCGCGAAAATGAGATTCGAACTGATAAAACTGCCGGGCCGATTTTCATGGAGATTATGCGGCCCGAAATGACCGCCTTTGGCGACGTAGTTCGTCTCGTTCGGTGTCGGGAAAGTCGAAATGCTGACCGGATTGTCCCGCTGGCGGATATCGAAAACCCAGATCAGCTTCAAGCCGTCTTCTTGATGATCGAGCACGGCTTCATCCAAGACAATCAAAAGATCGCGGCTGGGCAGGGGGAGGCAGTTGTGCGTGCCGCCGCCGAACGGCGGCGACCAGTTGCGATGGGTGATCAGTTTTGGCGCAGCGCGATCGGCGATATCGAGCACGACGAGTCCGGCGTCGCGCCAAGCGCCATAGGCGATATCGCCATTGATGATGGCATGGTGCAGACCGTACCGGCGCGATGGCGGCCAACTCGGCGATTCTCCGCCCGCCCGATTCATACCGGGCAGCCAATAGCGCCCGGCTTCGCACGGATGCGCCGGATCGCTCATATCGACCGTCAGGAATATGTAGTCGGTGAAGCCATCGAGCAGCGCGGAAACATAGGCCCAGCGCCCGCCGACGTACCAGATGCGATGAATGCCGCCGCCCTCCACCGGCAGGAAGCCGATCTGGCGTGGCATCGCCGGCTGTGAAATGTCGTAGACGATGAGCCCCGCGGTCCAGTCGCGTGTCGGTCGCTTCGAAGGCGCGGTTTCCGCCGTTCCGACGGTTGCACCGATGGCGCCGCGATAGTAAGCGCGCTCGTCGGCAAATTCCGCAGCCGCAAACATATCCTTGGCATTAACGACGAGCAGGAGATTGTCGTGCGTCTGCAGGTGGATGTTCCAGGTGCCCGGCGGGGCGGGAACGTAATTTACAGGCTGCAGGTGCCGCGGATCGCGCACGTCGACGATGCTAAAGCCCTTCGAGAACATGTGCCCGATATAGGCGTGGCCTTGAGCGACCATGATCTGCACGCCGTCCGGGCGGCCGCCCTGATCGGAATAGCCGAGTAGTCGCATGTTTCGCGCGTAATCGGGCTTGGGTAATTCTTCGATCATCGATAAGCCGCCAAAAAATTCGGCACGGCGATCCAGTCGAGCATCGCGCCGTCGCTTTGCAGCAAATCATGCATGCGGCGCTCTTCATCAGTCGCAAGGTTGACGCCAAGCTGGCAGCCAAGCTTGCGTCCGTGCAGGACAATGGCGTTGCCGATTGGCTGACGTTCGGCATTGTAAGCTTTCAGCGCGGCATCAATATCCTCGTGATCTTTTAGATGCTTTGCCAGTGCTTGCGCGTCGGTCGCGGCTTTGGCCATGCCGAATCCCATATGGGGCCGCGCGTTGGCGGCGGCGTCGCCGACGAGCGCCACGCGGCCATAGACGACGGCCGACGCGGTGAAGTCGTAGATGGGCGTGAAGAAAGGCTGCCTGATCTTCATCACGCAATCGAGGAAAGCTTCAGGCATGATCTCGCGCGCCTCGGCGCGCATTTGCGCGATCAAGTCCTTGCGCACCAAAGGCGGCGGCACGGAATAGGGGTGTTGCACGCCATTCTCGTCAACGCACATTTCACGAAGCCGAGCGGCGTCAGCGACCCGGTACCAAATGACGTTGTAGCGGCGCTTGCCAGGCGTGAGATCGTCGTCGAAACCGGCGATCGGGTAACCGATCACCTGTTGGTGCTTGGGCAGGTAAAATGTGAACAGCGGATAGATGCTGCGCAACGTTTGCGGCGCCAAGTCCGATTCATTGGGCGCACCGCGCCATATGTAATAGCCGGCATAGATCGGCTGTACCTGTGGCGCCAGCTGGGCGCGCACACTGGAGCGGATGCCGTCGCCGCCGACGAGAATGTCGGCGTGCTCGATGCGCCCGTCAGCGAATTCTACACGGACGCCTCTGCCGTCCTGGTCGACGCGCTTGAAATTATAGCCAAGGTGGTGGCGGCCCTCGTCGATGGTGGCGCGTAGCAAGCGCTGCAGGCGATCCCATGAGGTAAGGATTTGCCGCAGCGGCCGCTCATCGGTCACGCGGCCATTCTGGTCGATGGCGATGCGCTTGGGAACTTCGACCCCGAGGTTCTTGGTGCCGGCGCCGCTTGCTTCCAGCGCATCGAACAGTTCGGGGTGCCCGGTAATCCCGGCGCCGCGGCCGACCAATTCGACGCTGGAACGCTCATACACATCGACGCTCCAGCCGATCTGGCGCAAGAAGGCTGCCGAAAACAGTCCCGACATCGACCCGCCAATAACAATGGCGCGGCGATTGGTCCGTATTCCCGGTCTCATAAAAGAGTCTCGCTCTCGAGAGCGCCGGGGGCGTGATAGTCAGCTCTCATTGGGTGTTCAAACAAAAGTGTAGCTCGCTCTGCGGGAGTGTCCGGTCGCTAGCCGAACAAGACGCTTTTGGGTCACTCGGGTTTGATGCCGGCGAATTTGATCACCTTGCCCCATTTCTCGGTTTCATCAGCGATCAGCTTGGCGAAATCGGCAGCTGACCCGGGGAGCAACGAAGCGCCGAGTTCGGTAAATCGTGCTTTTGCCGTCGGATCGGCCAGCATCGCATTAATCGCTTTGTTGAGCCTGTCGACGATTTCACTGGGCGTTCCTTTCGGCGCTCCGATTCCGTACCACGCGCTTGCTTCATAGCCCGGCACGAAATCAGCCACGGTCGGCAAATCTGGGACTACCTCGGAACGCGCCGCTGTGGTGACCGCCAATGGCCGCAGCTTCCCGGCTTTAATGAATTCGAGCGAGGTGGGGAGATTGTCGAACATCAGCTGCACGCGCCCGCCCATCAGATCAACCAGTGCAGGACCGCCGCCGCGGTAGGGTACGTGCACAATGTCGACGCCGGCCATCATCTTGAAGAGTTCGCCGGCGACATGCAGCGTCGAACCGATACCAGACGAGGCAAAGTTAAGTTTCCCGGGGTTAGCCTTGGCGTAGCTGATCAGCTCGGGAATGCTGTGGACCGGGACCGACAGGTTGACATCGACGACGTCCGGAAAACGAATGACCCCTGCGACCGGCTCGATATCACGCATGAAATCGAAATTGAGCTGCGCAAAGAGCGCGACATTCGTTGCGTTCGCCGGCGCGGCGAGCAAAAGCGTATAGCCGTCCGGCGCCGCACGCACGACGGATTCGGTAGCGATATTCGTCGCTGCGCCCGGTCGGCTTTCGACGATAAATTGCTGGCCGAGCTTTTCCGACAGCCATTGGCTCGTCAGGCGCGCAGTCATGTCGGCCGATCCGCCAGGAGGGTAGCCGATGATCAAATGCACCGGCCGGGTCGGATAGTCGGAAGCCGACGCGGCGCGCACGGCTGGAACCAGGCTGGCACCCGCGGCGACATGCAGGAATTTGCGGCGCGAAACTTTCATGGCTGGCGCTTTTTTGCGAAGTTGGAAAATCCGCAATATTACTACCGCGTTTTATCCCGCTCCGCGAAGGGGTTGGGGTAAGCGGCGTTTTTGATCTAGCGCGATCTGGCGGCCGTTGTTTCGGGCTAGCGGTAGCGACGCAAAATGAAGACCTCCCGCCGGGACTTGCCGCCACATGCTCGGAAATGCCGGGCTGAAGCTGCACGCGCTCAGCATGACCTCACCCGCACATGCCGAGAAGCGGTATGCTAGGCTGAATTGGCACAGCACGATGCAGGCGGGAAGGCTGATGGTCAGATTTGATATTATTTTGTCGGCAACAATAGGCTTTGCGGTTGCATTCGTGCAAACTGGCTGTGCGCATTCTAAAATCGTGTGGAGTTACTACGATCAGTGCGCTCTGGAAAACCCATCGTTCCCGGTAATGGCGGAATGCGGGAAACAAAAGCGCCTCGCGGAATGCGTCCCCAACAACACGTGCTCGCCAGAAGGTACTGCATTCACGGAGTACGTCGACTCGCTGGCGCTTTCAGTAAAAAACAAGAAATTGACCGATGTCGAAGCGATGCGGCGTTACACGGAATATAAATCCGGCGGCGCATCAACATGCACGCGGGTCGGCAATGCGGTGAACTGCTAGGAGCAGACGGAGGCGTGCGCTAATCGAACCATATTGCCCAACTTTGCTGTGACACAGGGCACGTAAAGTGTCCCCAAGCCTGCTATATTTTTCAGTAAGCGTGCATTTCCATTTGCGACTCATTGCGCTTCGCCTGACTAAAGGAGGCAAACAATGAAACGTCGCGATGTTCTTAAGGTTCTTGCTGGCGCGGTGACAATTGCGCCGGGCGGCGCTGCTGCGCAAACGACGGAAAAGATCTATCGCATCGGGACGCTCACGGTCGGGCCGCCGATTCCGGCGACGGCCGGCACCGGAAAAATCCTCGTCGACGGGCTCGCCAAGCGGGGCTTCGACCTCGGCCACAACCTTGCCTATGAAGCGCGCGGCGCTGCCGGCAAAATTGGCCAAATGTCCAACCTGATGCACGAATTGAGAACAGCCAATGTGGACGTAGTGGTCACGGTTGGTTATCCGTCCGCCGCCGCCGCCAAGGCATCGGGCGTCGCCACCGTGATTGCGAGCGGTTCGGGTGATCCGGTGGTGACGGGACTGGTCGAGAGTCTGGCGCACCCTGGCGGCAATGTGACAGGGATCGCCGATGATGCCGCCGCACTCTCCACCAAGCGCCTTGGTTTATTGAAGGCCGTATCGCCGCAACTGCGCCGGGTCGCGATGCTGTGGAACAGAGACGATCGCGGCATGACCCAGCGTTATGACGCCTCGGCAAAAGCGGCGCAGGACCTCGGTGTGGTCGTCCAACCGCTTGGCGTTCGCGAGCCCAACGACTTTGAGGAGGCGTTCGCGGCCATGGACCGCGATGCGCCGGATGCCATCCTGATGGTCACCGACTCGCTTACGCTGCTTAATCGCAAACGCGTATTCGACTACGCCCTCGAGCACCGGCTGCCGGCGATCTATGAGCAGGATTTCATGGCGCGCGATGGCGGCCTGATGTCCTATGGCGCCGACGCCGCAGAGTCTTTTGATCGCGCAGCCGCCCTGGCGGCACGGATTTTTCAGGGGGCAAAACCCGCCGATCTGCCGGTCGAGATTCCCACGCGCTATCTCTTCGTCGTCAATATGAAGACCGCGAAGGCGATGAATTTCACGATGCCGAACAACGTGCTGTCGCTCGCCGACGAGGTGATCGAATAGCAGCGTCGGTTGCTGAGGCGCAGTTGGTCGGCGGCAGTTCAGCGGATGTGACGCGGACGGTGATTTTCGTTCGCGTCGGTTAACCTCGCGACAAGCCGCGACGGCGCGCTACCATTGCCGGCGTGCTGCTGGGAAGGCTTCACCTTTTCCGCACCGGCGTGAGGGCGGTCGCGGCGACGGCGCATGGACCGCGCGCCAACAGCGTCAGGCAATGGTGGATAGGGTAACGAAAGCCGCGTGAATTGCCGAAATAGCTGCGCCATCGAGCCCCCTCTTAAGGCTTAATCCAACTCGGTGCGCTGTAGGGACGGATCGAGGACAGAATGTGGCGGGCCAAATGTTCAAACGCGATAACAAGTTGGGTGACGGAGCAGGCAGGATGGTATTTTTGCTACAGTGCAGGATTATTTTTTGACGGCAGGCGAGGCGCCATATTGGTGCCAACGTCGCTAAAGCCGACGAATTCTTCGTGAAAGACTCATGCTTACGGATCAAGCCGCGTCTTCGCACAATTCATTGTTTAATCAGCTTCATAGCGGGCGATGGAGGCGCGGTTGTTAGGCTCGCGCAGCCCTTCACCACTAATCATCAATTGATCATCGACCCTACGTAATTCGGCCTCGACTCTGAGATTTCATCGATTGTCGTGGGCCAAGGGGGGTTGGGCGACTGGCCGTCGGTCTTGGACGAAGGTCCATTTGGACTGGGGTCAAGGCTGTCGGCGGTCGCTCTCAGCAGATCCATGATCGGCTATGAGCAAAGTCCATATTGCGTCACATTGAAAACCACGTGGAAGGGTAATATCTGCTTTCTAATGTTCGTCGCCGCGATTGTTTGCGCCACCGTTTTCGTCTTGATGACAAAATGATAGCAAAGTTGCTTAGACTTGGTGCTCCTCGTTCATCGCAGCTCGAAGAGGACGCAACGTCCAGGCAACGGCGGTTGCGGCCGCCATGGCACGTGGAGGATCTCGCCGGTTGTTTTGTGATAAAGGCGAAAGGCGGACAGGAACTGGCCTACCTTTATTACGAAGACGATCCCAGCCGGCGGTCGATCGTAAAACTCCTCAGCCGGGACGAGGCTCGGCAAATAGCGGCCGCTATCGCCAGACTGCCGGATCTGGTGCGTAAGATATGAACGCGCCTGCACACGGCCGGCGCTGACTCACAGTCACCCTTCACTTTCGATCTTCTCATTTATTGGCGTGAGTAAGTTAAGTGCACTCGCTATTATTCTTGCTACGGCGCTTTTATGCTCAGCTCCGATCACACTTCATTGGTCGACATCAAAAGCGCCAATGCCTTCAGTTGATACGGCGGACGCGCGAGTTGGCCACCCGCTGACGCCGATGGGCGTCGCTGGAGTCAACCGTCGCTGGCATTGACGTGCAGTCTGCGGCGCCGCGGCGGCGGGTGCAGTCGGCTACGGCTATTAATGGCCGCCGGCTGCGTGGGTATTATCCTTATCCCGTGTGCTACTAGGCGCAATGAACGAGAGAGCGCCGTCCGAACGGCGGCGCTCTTTGTACTCGCTGAAAGGCGTCCTTATCGGCCAGGCCGGCAAGTCTCTCACAACCCGTCCAAGTCAAGGGTCCAACAAGACACTCGAGGGGGCGCCTACACCGGGGAATCCACCGATCATCAAGGGCCGCACCCTCCCAAATCAATGAAACGGTTTCGATTGAAAATCCTCGCGATCGAGAGCCCTTTTACGGCGGTCGGCAAGCAAATCTTTGATCTGAATCAAACCAGAGCCAAACAATAGAGGGTTTGATGCTCGCCGAACCGGGCGGAACAGCCACGCTTCCATCGGCGTGCCGGGGAACGCTCGGCCGAACCAGGGATCTGATCGATGAGCTTGTGCAGAGTCGAGTGGCTGTCTCATTGATGAGTGAATGAACTTAGGTTTGCCCATCCGAGCGATCGTTTGAGGATAAAAAGGGAGAACAACAATGTTTTTCGTCCAGGAAGGCTTCACCTATCGAAATTTCCTGTTGGACGCTCTCGCAATATTTGTTTTCATCGTATGGTTTTGGCTGCTCATTACGGTTGCTGCTGATCTATTCCGGCGCCACGACATTTCCGGCTGGATCAAGGCTATCTGGGTGATCGCGTGGATCGTGTTTCCATACCTCGGCGTGCTTGCATATTTGATCTTTCAAGGAAAGGGTATGGCGGAGCGGAACGTCCAGCAGGCGCAACAGGCACGCGACGAACTCAGGCGCGTCGTAGGCTTCAGTGCTGCAGATGAAATCGAGAAGCTCGATCGACTTAAGAAGGCGGGATCGATCAGCGACGCTGAATTTACCCGACTGCGCGCTCGCCTCGTGTAGTAGAGCGGAGGGCACGTGATTTCGGCTCTTACCTGTAAGTAAGAGGGTGGCAGTGGATCACTGCGCGTGTTTGGTTAAAGACAACCGTTTTATCCCCAGTGCGAAAAGGGTTGAACTGGGTGTGCTCGGCTAGGTTGGCCGCACCTTTGTTCATGTCTTCAGCATAGATGGATAGCTGATAGAATATCTCGTGGCTTAACCCTAAAAATTGGCGCTTTTTCATACTGGATCGACGGAACCGTTTTTTGTTATGTATAAGGTCATGGCACGGGGCGATCGCGATGTTGGTCCGGGAGCGCTCTACACCTAACGGCGGGTCTTGGTCCCTGGCGAACGAGTTCTTGCTCGCCGTGGCTGTCGGCATTGGTTATTTCCTTGCAGCGCGGCTTAGTCTCGGATTGCTGCTGCAGCCTGATGGCGTTGCGGTGTTCTGGCCGGCAGCGGGAATTTCCTCTGGCTTTCTGATTGCTCTTGGGCCTCAGGTGCGGCTGCCGCTGGCTGTGGCTGTGGTCGCGGCAACTATCGCAGCCAATCTCATGGGCGACCGAAACATCTCGGCGGCGCTCTGCTTCGCAATTTGCAACGCCGCAGAAGCGCTCATTGCTGCGGCGATAATCCAGTATCGTTTCAGCGCAGAATTTCATCTCGATCGCTTGCAACAGGTCCTTGCTCTGCTCGCTGCAGCCGTGGTCGCCACCCTAATTTCTGGAATAGGCGCAGCAATCGCCTATAAGCAGTTCCATAGTCCAACCGTGCCGATGCTCACCGTTTGGCGGCATTGGTTCGCGTCCGATGCGGTCGGGATTATCGCGGTCGCCCCGCTCGTGATCGGGTTGAGCAATGTGGCGCGCAACTCGCTGCGACGCCGCGAACTGATCGAAGGCACGTCAGCACTTGTGCTGCTCGCTGCGATGACAGGAATAATCATCTCGCTTCCCAAAGAGCCTTGGGAAACGCTCGTGCCAGGGGCGTTGCTGTTCCCTATCTTGTTATGGCTTGCCGCTCGATCGCGACCGGTCTTTGCTGCTGCTGGAGCCTTCATCGTTGCTCTTACAATAGGTTGGGCGACAATCTTCGAGATCGGTCATTTCGGCGATAAGACGCTGCCGATTGATGACCGCATCTTGCAAGCGCAGGTTGTTATTCTATTCATGACGCTCGGTGCGCTCGTTCTGGCCGCGCTCTTCGCCGAACGGCGGCATCACGAGGCGGTGCTCATGGAGAGCGAAGCGCATCTTGCTCGCGTGAACAAGATGCTGGAGCGCGAACGCGACAACAAGCTGATGAACCTTGGGGCCGCGATAAGCGCCATTTCCCATGAACTGAAACAGCCGCTGACCGCGATCGTGACCAAAGGCTCGGCGGCCCGGCGCTTCCTGCAACGAACGCCTTCCGACATTCCACGGGTGCAAGGGATATTGAATGAGATTGTCAATGCCAGTTTTCGTGCCAATGAAGTGCTCGAGAGCGTCCACGACCTGTTTGGGCACAACGATCAGGAGCCGCGGCCGACCGATATTAATGGCGTTATCCAAGAGGCACTCAACCTTTTGCACAACGAATTGCAGCGTCATCGCATCACGGTTCTGACGGATCTGACTGCGAATCTCCCGGCGATTCTCGGCCACAAGGGACAGCTTCAGGAGGTCGTTTTCAACCTGATCCAAAACTCAATCGACGCAATGGAAGTCGTTACTGAAAGCGGTCGCGTGTTGCAGATCCAAAGCGAACTTCGCGGCCGGGATGCGATTGCGATTTCAATCGAAGATTCTGGCAAGGGTATCGATTCTGAAATAATCGACAGCATGTTCGATGCCTTCGTCACGACAAAGACAAAAGGCAAGGGACTTGGCTTGGCCATATCAAGGATGATTATAGAGCGCCACAACGGCCAGCTTACCGCAGCATCCAATGGGAGAAGCGGCGCGCTTTTCCAGATTCTCTTACCAGCGAAGACCGAGCAACAGCCTGCCAATCAAGTGGCATGAGCCGTTATCTATGCGCGGCGTCGCCTTGATGCTTCGCCTGTGCGAGCGCTTGCGGTTTCCGAATCTAAATTCATCGTCCGCTGATGGTTTACTGGACGACAAACCGCGGGTTGCATAAACTGACATCCCTCTTCGGAAAACCGGAGGATTTTGATTTAAGTCAAGGTCGTCTCGTGGGAGGTCTCGATTAATGCTTCTTATCGGACGCAAGTCGGGCTCGACTACAAACGCATGTGTCGCCTTAATAACAGTGGGGTTGGCTTGCGTCACATGTGATCAATCACTCAGACCCGTATCGTCAAAGGTGCGTAACAGGCGAAAATGCCTTGCGCTCTGAGAGCAGCTATGTTGCTCGATGTGCAATGAACATGGATGATGCGTCTTGACATCGAACGGCACGAACAACGGCTATTTAGTATGCGTCGTCGATGACGATTCGGACATTCGCGATGGTTTGAAGATCTTGTTGGAATCGGTCGGTATTTCTTCCGTTTGCTTTAGCTCGACTAGAGAGTTCCTGGAAAGTCCGCAACTCGGGAAAGCAAATTGCTTGATATTGGACGTTCGGATACCGGGGCTAGGCGGGCTCGATCTGCAAGTGGAACTAGCGAAGTTGGGGGTACGAGTTCCGATCATTTTTATAACCGCTCACGGCGATATACCAATGTCGGTTCGCGCGATGAAAGCAGGGGCGATCGAATTTTTGACCAAGCCATTTCGCGAGCAGGATATCCTAGACGCGGTTCGCTTGGCGCTCGAGCGGGATCGTCTGCGGCGAAGCCAAGAGGAGGAATTGCACGACTTGAGGGCCCGCTTCGAAATACTGAGCGAACGCGAACGCGAAGTAATGAAATATGTCATTGCAGGTTTGTTGAATAAACAAACAGCCGCCCGAATAGGGGTCAGCGAGGTTACGGTAAAGGTCCATCGCCACAACCTGATGATCAAATTGGGCGCGAAGTCGCTGCCCGATCTGGTGAGGATAGCCGATCTGCTCGATGTCCATCCGGAAGGCGGCATTGCCTCAGAACGAATGGCAACTGAATAAAATGACGGGGGCGGAATTGTCTGAAGCGACGACGATTTCGATCATCGATGATGATGCCTTGGCTCGCGACGGCATCAGGGAGCTAGTCGAGTCGTTGGGATACGAGGCTGTTACGTTTGTTTCGGCCGAGCATTTCCTTGAATCGGAAGTCATCGCCAAAACGGCCTGCCTGATTACCGATATTCAGATGCCGGGGCTAAGCGGACTTGAACTGCAGGAAGCGCTCCAAGCGCAAGGCTATCGCACACCCGTTATTCTCATCACCGCCTATCCAAGCGAGCAGCAACGCAACCGCGCTCTCAGCGCCGGCGCTATCGGTTTCCTCAGCAAGCCTTTCGAAGAACACTCACTCGTCGAATGCTTAACGCTGGCAATGGACTGCGCGCATGAGGCGATGCGTTAACGAGGTGATTCCGATAGCGAAAAAGACATTGTAAGCCGGACCATAGTGGTCTTTCATCGCTAAACCAAAGTATAGTCGTTCATCCAAATAGATCGGCGGATCCCACGCCTTTCGTTATCCCCATTCAACATCGGTATGTCATACACTCAACTTAGAGGGGGTTGAGGGGCATTCGTTGTATTTTGTTCAAATTGGTAGGAGTGCGAGTCATGCTGACACATTCCGCGCTGGTTAAGAATGCCTTCCATCCGTCAGCACTGCGAACTGTCCCCGGCCAACTAAAACAGACATCTGCGACGAAACACGACGACGAGTCGCTCGACCGCCTGATGCATTTCGTCGGTGCGACCATATACTACCCGCGCAGAATGGAAATCGTGCATGAGGACGAAGCCGCGGACCGGCTCTACAAAATTGTCAGCGGGACTGTTTGCACATACAAGATACTCAGTGACGGACGTCGGCAAATTGGCAGCTTTTATTTGCCAGGCGATGTGTTCGGGCTCGAATCCGCCGAAGAACATACTCTAGCGGCCGAAGCCATTACCAACGTTAAACTTCTGATCATCAAGAAAAGCACGCTTACCGACTTGGCGAAACAGAGCGCCGCAATGACATATGAGCTTCTTCAGCTCACCGCGCGTGAGCTTGCCCGCGCGCAGGGCAGGGTGCTCCTGCTGTCGTCCAAGAGCGCGCAAGAGCGTGTTGTCGGCTTCCTTTTCGAAATGTCGAAGCGCGCATCCTCAGCCGAAAATACGGTCGAATTGCCGATGTCGCGCCAGGACATCGCCGACTATCTTGGTCTCACGATCGAGACCGTCTCGCGTGCCTTATGGGCTTTAGAAAACTCGGGTGCGATTGAGATTTTGTCACGGAGGCACATCGCCTTCCGCGACCGGTCCGCCCTCATGCGATTGCAGCAGTGAAGCTGGGGCTACGACAACGCCCTGTGCAAATTGGCGAACGAATAAAAAGCCGCATTTGGCTCGGCAAATGGTTTAGCCGCCGAGTTTCCTCGCCGGCGGGCACTTCTTCCCAAATCATGCCACGATAGAGTTGTCGGCTGGCCAGCCAGCCCGCGTCCTCATGCGAAGCTTGCAGGCTCTCTCGTATTACTTCGGAGAGGAACATCGGGGCAGTTTCGCTACCCTTGATATCGTTGTATCAAACACCATGACCGATGCCATTGAACTTCTTTCCACGCGAAAGTCTGTCAAAGCAGTCGAACTGAAAGCTCCTGGCCCATCCGCCGGCGAAGTCGACAAGCTTCTGACCATCGCTTGCCGAGTGCCGGATCACGGCAAGCTCACGCCGTGGCGCTTTATCGTGTTCGAAGGTGATGCGCGACTCGCGGCTGGTGCCGCCATCGCAGCCGCGTTCCGCGCCAAATATCCGGACGCCAAACCTGAACAGGTCGAGTTCGAGCACAGGCGTCTCGCGCACGCCCCGCTGGTTGTCGCCGTGGTCAGTCGGGCCGCGCCTCACGGGAAAATTCCGGAATGGGAGCAAGTGCTCTCCGCGGGCGCCGCGGCTATGAACCTTGTCCTCGCCGCGCATGCACTCGGATATGGGGCAAACTGGATCACCGGTTGGTATGCTTATGATCGCGGTGTGCTCGACGCTCTCGGCCTGGCATCGCACGAGCGCATCGCTGGATTCATTCACATCGGTACGTCGTCGGGCTCGGCTCAGGATCGGCCGCGACCGCCGCTGAGCGAGATTGCCACTCGGTTCTCGGCTTAGATGCGAATAACGTGCGAATTACTCGCGTCTTAATTTATCCTGCATCGGACATCGATCAATTGCGCCAGCACTCAGCGTTTCCAGCACGATGGCGCTCGGAAACCAACGCGGGATTGCCCAATTTGCATCGTATTGTGATCGAATTTCGTAACAACATTTGTCGCTGGATATGGAGGAAGAGCCATGTCAGCGCGAATCTCGCAGTCGATTGCTACAATCGCGGTTGGTTCGACGATTTTAGCTTCGTGTTTTGCCGTCGGCGTACCAGCCAACACGGCCGTTGCGGCCGACTGCCTGACTGCTCCAAATCCCTCCACGCCGTCGAACGGCCACTGGTACTATCGCACAGATCGAACACAGCAGCGTAAATGTTGGTACTTACACACCGACAATGAACCTTCCGCACGAAGCGCAATGCAGGTTGCGCGCGCAACGCCGCCAGCCAAACCACTGCAATCGGGAGGGGCGGCGGATCCGTATTCACTTGCGAGCTTCAAGGACTTCATGGCGCAGCACGGAGGGGCCAACCTGTCTAATCAAGACATCGAAAAACTCTATGCCGAATTCCTGGAATGGCGCCGCGCCAAAAATTAGGACGTCGATGGTAAGCCCGTCGTAAACGCCGGCGACGTGCGCAACGAGGTGTCCTAATTTGCTAAAGCGCACGCAAGAAGCTTGATGCCGCGCGCATCTCAGCCTCGGTCATCTTTGGCTCAAGCGCACGACGAATGTCGCATAGCCCGGCTGCAATGGTCTTGAATTTATCAGCGAGCTTTTCGATGTCAGTCACCGTATATTCGCGGTTCTCGGGCGGTCGCTCTGGCCATTCACAGCGCGCTGTGCCGCGCACCTCAACAGTTAAGGTGCGACGGTTAAAACACGACCATATGCCGTGAGCGAGAAAATTGTGATCCCTGCACGGAAGAATGGCCTCGTTGAGAAGATTTTTGATTTTCTCAGTCTGCGGCAGACCGCTGCCGCGATGGTGTTTAATCAAGATGATTATCTTTCCCGTACCACTCTCTGATGCCGTCCATTGATTCTCGGGTCGGTCGCCGAAACCCGGCTTCTTCGGGTTGATGGCATCAATCAACAAACGGACCTCACGCTCGAATGCCGCATAAACAAACATCATCCGTGCGAACGCGATGGCGTGTGGCGCAATTTCATCAGGGTCGGGAAAGGCGACATCGTTACGGTCCATATGGAATCGTCTCTATCAGCACGGCGGTTAGTGGCGTAGTGGTTTAACTTAGCCATGTTCATCGCGATTCGCCGCGTCTCATCGCCGAATATGGAAACCCTCAGCATTTGCAGTTGAGGACGGCCGTATACGCGGAGGAGGCGGCTGGGTTCTTGCTAATGCTTTGTTTTCAAGCCGACTTTGAAGCCGAAGTGGGCGTAGCATTATCCATCGCACGGCCGTAAAAAAGCCCTGCCGTGGCCGCACACTTTCTCGGTCGGACTGGTCCGCCCCCGCACATCGTTGAACGGAAGGGTAGGGGCGACTGTGAAGAGCCACCGCTTTTCATGCCGGTTCGGCAACCCAACAGGCGCCGTATGGGGAGAGTCGGCTCTGTATGGGGGACGAAGGCAAAGCTGCCGGTTACTCACCTGGCCGGCGGCTTTGCTGTTTGTGGGCGAATCAGGATAACTAGTGGCACGCGCTGATTGCTCACGCCTTTCCTTCCTATCTGACTGAACGCGTGGGATCGGCGCGAGCATTTCAAAACATTCGGCAGAACCTGGCCTCGGTGAAATTACCGAGGCCTTTTTTTGGCAGCGCCGGCGACTTATCCAATGGTTTAGGCGCAAACCATGGTCATGCATGCTAGGAGACGTCCGCCCTTCACTTTGAAGGCAAACTTCCAAATCCCCTCCCTGAGGCCCCGCTCGAGCGCTGGGGCTTCTTTTTTTGTCCAGTGCAGGTGGCGTGTTCATTCCGCGCGTGGCGCTACGAGCACAATTGCTCGCGTCAGCGGCGTTTGCGGTGTCAGGCCAGCGGCAATGCCAGCTGCGAGTGCGCAGAATATTGCCCCCGCAGAACAGCCGTCACAGGCTGATGCGTGCTGCGCTTTACCTGACCCGGCAGCAAAAACACTTCTGTGTCGCGGTCTCGCTGGCAAACAATCGCGACGTGGTGCGATTACTGCGCAGCGCGGGCGGCGAATGGAACGCGGGCTCCCGACGCTACCCAGTGATCATAATCTTGAAATTTCAGACCTAGCTTTTCGTAACTCACCCTAAGGTAGCCGTCGCGGCCCCGTGTCACTGCTCCCGGCGCGACCTGCGCGACTTCCTGTGCCATGACGCCCACATATGACGTCTCGCTGCCGTTATAGCTGAAGCGGTAGAAGCCAAGGCCGTCGTTCAGATAACCAAGAAGAACGATGTCGTGCTTCAGTCTGATATCGGAGCGACGTCCGCCGCCGCGCCCCCCGCCGCGACCGCCGCCACCGCGATGACCGCCGCCGCCCCGGAAGCCACCACGGCCGCCGCCGCCAATGGCGCGCATGCCGCCACCACCGCCGCGACGTATCCCGCCGCGACCACCAAGGTTGGCGTGTTGCCTACCGCCCGCACGATGCGAGGGCCGCGCGTTCGAGGCGCGATGGGAAGGTCGTGCGTTCGAGGCACGATGCGAAGGCCGCGCGTTCGACGCACGATGCGACGGTCGCGCATTGGCACTTCCACGTTGACCTTGGCCCCGATGCGAGACCTGTGCTCCTTTGTTGGGACGATTGCGTTCGCCGAGATTGCCGCCGCCGGGCCTATTACCAGGCTTGGCGCCCGGATTGAGGACCTGTTGACCACGGTTGCCGCGGAAGTCGCGCTGAGCGCCCCGATTGCCAGCGTTCTGGCGGTGTTCGACTCGCGGCTGCCACCTGTTGCCGCCGCCGGCGATCGGATGGGCAGGCCGATTCCCGGGCGGGGTGATGTTGATGTTGTTGCCGCCGCCGCTCCAATTGATGTTGCCGCCCCAATAACCTCCCGACCACCAGTTGCCGAGCGCATAGCCGGCGCCGAAGGCAAGCCCGGTGGCAAGGAGGCCGTAGCCGATATAAGGCGGTGGCGGCCAGTAATAGGGCGGATAGTCCGGATAAGGCCACGCGCCGTAGACCACGGCGGGATCGTAATAGGGTACGTAAACCGTTTCCGGGTCCGTTGGCGCAATGGCAATGACCTGCTTGCCTTGCACCTCATTGACCGTGACAGTCTGTTGCTTGGTTGATTTGAGTTTGTCGTTCGCTTGAGCTTTTGCGCGCAGGCGCTGGATGGCGTCCATCACGTCGGGCTGCTGAGCAACAACCGCATCACCAAGCTTCTCCGTCCAGTCGAGCTTCTCGCTCATCATGGCGAGAACACTTGGCGTTGCCGCTAATGATTTGATGCTGTCGTCCCAATCTTCCTTGGCAAGCGCCGCCTTGAGCTGATCGCCCTTGAGGTTCTTATGGCTTTGCAACAACGCTCGGCCTGCACGATGTCGAGGGGGTAGGCCGACGCCATCAGCACTTCAGCCAGCAAAGGGTCGGGATAGAGCGCAATGGGCGCGACGAGTTGATCGAGTTCCTCAGGCTTTAGCAGATTGGGTTTCGACGCAGTGGTCTCGGACGTCTGCGCCAGTGCAGTTATTGGCACTAAAAGCAACAAAGCAAAGAACAACGAACGCATCATTGCCGAAATCATGGGCGCCTTCCGTAAGTTCTGTGAAATGCCAAGCTATGAGATGTTGGGTTTGCGGCCCTTACTTTGATTTAGGTCAAAGTTCGAGATGACGCATTTTTCCCTAAACGCAGGCGAAGCGCTGATGATTTGTTGGTTATAGTTAAAGCCGCATTGCGGAAATTGTGTCAGCAATCGCTAATTTGGCTTCTGTTGCGGCGATCACCTGTTCAACTGAAACGCTGGGTGCTGTTTCCAGTAGCGTTGCGCGGCCGTCCGGAAATCCAATGACGGCCAGCTCGCTGACCAAAAGATCGACCGGCCGCGCTGAGGTCAGCGGCAGCGTGCACTTATCGACGATCTTCGGCTTGCCTTTGGCCGTGTGCTGCATCGCGATGATCACGCGCTTGGCGCCGGTGACCAAGTCCATGGCCCCGCCCATTCCGGGCACCATTTTTCCGGGAATCATCCAGTTCGCGAGAAGGCCATGCGCATCGACTTGCAGAGCGCCAAGAACGGTAATGTCGACATGCCCGCCGCGGATCAGTCCGAACGACATGGCGCTGTCGAATGTGCACGCGCCCGGCAAAGCGGTCACTGGACGACCGCCCGCATCCGTGAGCAGCCGGTGGCCCATGCCCTGTTCGGGGATGGGCCCTGTGCCGATCAGGCCGTTCTCCGACTGAAAGAAAACTTTCACGTCGCCCGGAACGAAATTCGCGACCATTGTCGGGATGCCAATTCCGAGATTGACCAGCATTCCGGATCGCAGCTCCTGCGCAATGCGCTTTGCGATGATGGTTTGTGCATCCATGGCGCTCACCCGTTCGTCACGAGGTAATCGACCAGCGGCGCCGGCGTTACCACATGGTCGGGAGCAATCAGTCCTACCGGCACGATGTGCTCGGCGGTGACGATGGTCGTGTCCGCGGCCATGGCGATAACGGGATTAAAGTTTCGCGCGGTCAGGGCGTAGGAAAGATTGCCGAGGTAATCGGCGAGAAAAGCGTCGATCAATGCAAATTGCGCGTGAAGGGCTGTTTCGACCAGGTAGGTCTTGCCGTTGACCTGAACCTTCTGCTTGCCCTCTTCGACGATCGTGCCGACACCTGTTGGGGTCAGCACGCCGCCCAATCCACAACCGCCGGCGCGAATGCGTTCGATGAGAGTGCCTTGCGGGACGAGGTCGACCGCCATTGTTCCGGCGATCATCTGCTTCTGGGTTTCGGGATTGAGGCCGATGTGACTGGCAATAGTGCGGCCGACGAGACCGGCATCAACAAGCTTACCGATGCCGCACCCCGGGAGCGCCGTATCGTTCGCTATCACGGTCAAATTGCGTTTGCCCTGCCGCACGAGTTCGTCGATGAGACGCTCGGGAGTGCCGACGCCCATGAATCCACCGATCATGAGGGTCGCGCCCTCCGGAATGATCTTGACGGCATCTGCCGCAGAAACCGTTTGCATCCAAAAAATCCTCCCCGGTGAGACATTTTGGTGTATGACCTGAAAAGCAATCATTGATCTAAATCAATCAAAGGCAAACCGGGACAGGCTCTCATCAGACGGCGCGTCCGGTACAGTCAAGTTTGTCAGGATCGGTAGGTGCCACCGTCAATGTCGGACGAGGATGCGATCAATGAGCATGGACAAGGTCGACTGGAAATCGAATGACCAGTTAGCGGTCGGCAAAGGAGCGACCGTCCAAGAGTTTATGGCAGTTGTCGGAGCGGATAAGCTTGCAATCGATGTTGCGCCGTGGGGTGAGGGTCATTTGCGGGTTAATGGACACGAGATTGCGCATCTGAAGGATGCTAAAGATCGACGTCAGGCTTTTCGCGAACTCAAAAAGATCGCTGAGCACTATCTGCAGGTTAAGGCTGCCCCATTCGAAAAGGGAGGAAATTCTGTGAAATTACCCGCGGTCAAAGCCAAGCTTCTTGAGGGCAAGAAAGGACTGATCGTCGGCATCGCCAACGATCAGTCAATCGCATGGGGTTGCGCCAAAGCATTCCGGGCATTAGGCGCCGAGCTCGCCGTGACCTACTTGAACGACAAGGCAAAGAAGTTTGTGGATCCTCTCGCACGCGCGCTGGAGGCGCCGATCGTCATGCCTCTTGATGTCCGCGTGGCCGGTCAGATGGAAGCCGTTTTTGAGAAGATCGGCAAAGCGTGGGGCACGCTTGATTTTCTGGTGCACTCGATCGCGTTCTCGCCCAAGGAGGCGTTACAGGGCCGCGTCGTCGATGTTTCGCGTGACGGCTTTACCACGACGATGGACGTATCGTGCTGGACCTTCATTCGCATGGCGCATCTTGCCGAGCCATTGATGCGCAAAGGCGGCACGCTGTTCACCATGACCTATTACGGCAGCCAGATGGTTGTGAAAAACTACAACATCATGGGCGTGGCCAAGGCTGCCTTGGAGAGCGCCGTTCGCTACATGGCCGCCGAACTAGGACCGAAAGGGATTCGTGTCCACGCAATTTCTCCTGGTCCACTGGCGACGCGCGCGGCCTCTGGAATACCGGAATTCGATGCACTACTGGACAAGGCCAAAGCCAAGGCGCCGGCGCGGAGCCTTGTCAGCATCGACGATGTTGGCATTGCCACGGCGTTTCTCGCCCACGATTCTGCGCGGCTGATCACCGGCGAAACGCTCTACATCGATGGCGGCTATCACATCATGGATTAGTTAGGGACTTGAGCATGCGCATCTGACATGAACGACGAGCCTCGATCAGCGCCCCTGGATACATCGGACGATACGCTTGTCGTTCTCGCGATTCGACTTGTCTGCCTTGGCCTGCTCGGCTACTGGACGCTCATCATCATCAGACCGTTTTTGACGATCGTGGTCTGGAGCGCCATCATAGCGGTGGCGCTCTATCCGATGTTTTATTGGCTGTCCGGCAAGCTTCTTGGCTACCGCGTACTTGCAGCCTTCGTCATCACGCTTCTTGGCCTGTTGCTGATCCTGGGCCCGGCGACGTGGCTCGGCCTCAGCCTAGCGGACAGCATTCGAACGGTTATGGCGCGGTTGAGCGAGGGGACTATTGCGATTCCGCCGCCTCCCGAAACCATCAAAGCCTGGCCATTGATCGGAAACAAGGCGTATGCGACGTGGGACCTGGCGTCGACCAATTTGCGGGCGCTCTTGACGCAGGCGGTCCCCTACCTCAAGCCAGTGGGCGGCACTTTGCTCGGCGCCGCGGGTAGCTTTGGCATCAATCTGCTCAAATTTATTGTCGCGACGATAATTTCTGGATTCCTCTTTATTCCAGGACCGGCCCTCGTCGAATCCATCAAAAACATTCTTCATCATCTTGCCGGCGCGCGGGGCGCAATGTTTGTTGATATGGCTGGAGCGACGGTGCGTACTATTTCGCGGGGGATCATCGGCGTTGCCGTTCTCCAGGCGCTACTTGCGGGTATTGGCCTCATCGTTGCCGGAGTTCCAGCGCCAGGATTGATCAGTTTCTTGGTGCTCTTGCTCGGGATTATTCAGATCGGCCCCTCTATCATTCTGGTGCCGCTGGTCATCTGGAGTTGGTTCTCAATGGACGCGACCAGCGCTGTGTTGTTTTCGCTGTATATGATTCCTGTGAACTTGCTCGACAATGTGTTGCGGCCGCTGTTCATGGCGAAAGGTCTCGGCACCCCGATCTGGATCATCCTCCTCGGAGTTTTCGGGGGGACAATCGTACATGGCATGATCGGATTGTTTGTTGGTCCGGTCGTGCTTTCCATTGCCTGGCAATTGATTGTGCTTTGGACACGCAGCGAGTTAATGCCCGGCCACACCGCACCCTAGTTCAGCTGGTAGGCAACATCGCCGGCAGATCTCGGTAAGTCGCGCGCCTGTGGCACTAAACCAAAGTGTAGTCCATTCACCCAAATAGATGAACGAGTCAGAGATCTCATAGGCCCATTCAACATCGGTATGTCATATACTCAACCTAGAGGGATGAAGGAGGCACGTGTTGCATTTTGTTCAAAGTAGCAGGAGTGAAAGTCATGTTGACGCATTCTGCGCTGACCAAGAATGCTTTCCATCCTTCAGCACTGCGAAATTTCCCCGTTGAATCTAAAAAGACGCCTGCGACTGATCACGACGACGAGTCGCTCGATCGTCTCATGCACTTCGTCGGTGCCACGATATATTATCCGCGTCGAACGCAAATCGTTCATGAGGACGAAGCCGCAGACCGGCTCTACAGAATTGTGAGCGGAACGGTTTGTACATACAAAATTCTCAGCGACGGACGCCGGCAAATTGGCAGCTTTTATTTGCCGGGCGATGTTTTCGGGCTCGAATCTACCGAGGAGCATACTCTGGCGGCCGAAGCTGTTACCAACGTCAAGCTTTTGATTATCAAGAAAAGCGCTCTTACAGCGCTGGCGAAGCAGCGCGCCGCAACGATAAACGAGCTTCTTCAGCTCACGGCGCGCGAGCTTGCCCGGGCGCAGGACAGGGTCCTTCTGCTTTCTTCCAAAAGCGCGCAGGAGCGTATTGTCGGCTTCCTTTTGGAAATGGCGAAGCGCGCGTCATTAGCTGAAAACTCGGTCGACCTGCCGATGTCGCGCCAGGACATTGCCGACTATCTTGGTCTGACGATAGAGACCGTCTCGCGTACCCTGTGGGCCTTAGAAAACTCGGGTGCAATCGAAATATCGTCACGCAAACGTATCGTCTTTCGCGACCGCTCAGCACTGATGCGATTGCACCAATGACGCGCAGCTACGGCAGCTTCTTGCGCAAATAGACGAACCAATAAACCGCGGCCACCATAATCGACCCGCCGATGATGTTGCCGATCGTGACCGGAAGAAGATTGCCGATCAGGAAATTGCTCCAGTTTAGGTTTGGGAAATCCGCCGTGGTCTTTCCGATTGCGGTCCAGAACGAGTTCGGAGCGCCAGATTTAATGAATAAACCGATAGAGATAAAGTAGATATTGGCAATGCTGTGCTCGAATCCGGCAGCGACGAAGGCAGCGACCGGCGGAACAATAGTCAAAATTCGATCAACACTGCTGCGCGCACCGTAGCACATCCAAACACCAAGACACACTAGCGCGTTGCACAAGATGCCCAACGCCAGCGCAGGAATGAATGCGAGCGATGTTTTTGCATGCGCGGTCGCCAATGCGGTCAGACCCACGGCGCCGCCGCCGAAAGTATATTGCGTCGAATAGAAAGCAAGGACTGCGGTCATAAAGGCACCGACAAAATTGCCGGCGAAAGCGACGGCCCAGTTCTCGAGGAGGTCGCGTGTTCTGACCTTGCGGCTGGCCCAGGCCATCACGATCAAATTGTTGCCAGTGAACAGTTCCGCTCCGCCGATGACAACCAAGATCAGGCCCAAAGAGAAAACCAACCCGCCGAGCAGCCGCACCACGCCGTAAGGCAATCGAGCGTAACCGGTCCAGGCGCCGTCCATTGACGCGACCTCGACGTTGCCCGCCATTACGGTAGTCGCGAAAATCGCTCCAAATGCAATGAACGCTCCGGCCAGCACGCTGAGAGCGAATCGCGTCATTAGATCGGTGTTGACGCGTTTAATGCCGGTTTCTTCGGCGCGGAGCGCCATTGCCGGCGGCAAGATCGCGTCAAACGTCACAAGCTGGGGTGGTTGGGTGTCACCACCGCCGGTCCGATCGTCCATGCGTGTTCGATCGCCTTCGCCACTCATCTCGTCACGACGTATCAGGTCGCACCGCCGACGCCGAACAACAAACCAACAACCTGAACCGCTATCACTTTGACAATGGTCATTGAGGGAAAGATCATTGCGTAGCCAATGTCAGGCCGCTCGGTCGGCGCCATGCGCGTGGAATAAACCAAAATCGCGGGATTGCCGGTCGCGCCTGACGCGACGCCCAGAAGATCGTCAAAGGGGATTTTCATTAGGTAATAGCCGACCAGAAGCACGATCACGACGGTCGCCAAGAGAACCGCAACGCCGATCAGCAGGAGCAGCAATCCAGTTTCGGATACAGTCTTGACGAATGGCTGGCCGGCATTGACGCCGACTGTTGCGAGAAACAGGGCCAGTCCGAAGTTGCGCAACACGATATTCGCCGGCAAAGGCATGACCCAGAGGAGGGGTCCCGTCCGGCGTAGTTTGCCGGCAATGAGAGCAACGATCAGCGGTCCGCCGCCGATGCCCAAGGTGACGGTGCCGACGCCGGGAATCGGAATTGGGATGAGACCGATGAGGACGCCGAGCACCATCCCAATGCCCAGTGATACATAACTAAATTCAGCCGCGGATTTGACGCTGTCGCCAAAAAACTGGCGGATGGCATTCTTGCGATCGGGCGGCATGAGCACGCCTACGCGGTCGCCGAATTCGAGCGTGAGGTCGGGCGTCGGAACAATATCGGTGTCGTAGCGTCGCACGTGCAGCAATTGAACCGGAAACCCGGCGGGCAGCGGAAGCTGCGCCAGCGGTACGCCGACGACGGCGGCTTTTCCGACAAAGACGCGAATGTAGTCGAGCGCCGAGCGGTCCTTGACGATGCGTCCGGGGTCGAGCTTGCCGAGCCGCGCCGCGGCGTCGCTGATAGCATCTTGCCGATCGGCGATCACCAACAAACCGTCGCCGGGCTCGAGCAATAGATTGGCAGCGGGAATAACGTTTTGGCCCTTCTTCCTGACCATCGTGACCTGGACACCGCTCGGCAGGTCCCTGCGCAGGTCGTCGTAGGTGGCATTGCTCCAGTTGGGGCCAAGGGTAATTTCCCCCATGTGCATTTGCGGTTCTTTGGGCGGAAATTTCGGACCCACAAGCCTGGTCATGAAATAGATGCACAAGATCGGGCCGATAACGCCAAAAGGATAAGCCACCGAATATCCGATCGACGGTTCCTTGTTGCCCATCACGTCGAGCGCGGCCTGAAGGGTTGCCGTGCTCGTCATCGATCCGGCGAAAATGCCGAGCGTGTGACCTGTCCTGACCCCGAACATTTGGCCAAGCCCGAGCGCCACCAGAAGGCCGACGACGACCGCGACGAAAGCGAGAAAATTATATTTGCGGCCAGCGGCGCCGGTCATGCCTTCGAAAAACTGGCGGCCATAGAGGATGCCGACGCCGTAGAGGAACATGATCAAGCCGATCAAGCCGATCGGACCGGTAATCTGGGCTTTTGGTGCCAAGGCGCCGAGCGCCAAGCCAACAAAAAGCACGGCACCGACGCCAAGCGAAAAGCTGCCGATGCTGATCTGGCCGACGAGGTATCCGAGACCTATTGCGAGAAAGGCGGTGAGGATTGGCTGGGTGCCGATGATGTCGCGGGCCATGTCAATCATCAGAATTCCTCCAGCATCAAGCCGTGATCTTGCGCAGACTTCATAGATACTCAGCGGGCTCGGCAGCCGGCCGTGCGGAATTGCTCAAGCACCCGTTCCACCAGATTGGGTGTCGGCGGCGCGGTGCGCGCGAGCTTATATTCGAGCTCCATGGCATCCCATTTGAACGCACCCAGTTGATGAAACGGTTGCACCTCGACCCATTCGACATTCTTCATGGGCGCGACAAATCGTGCGATGCCATCGACGTTGGCGGGATCGTCGGTTAGTCCGGGCACGAGCGTGAATCGCACCCATACCGGCTTCCCCATTGCAGCAAGGCGCTCAGCAAAGCGCAACGTCGGAGCCAAATCGCGCCCAGTGACGGCACGATAGGTATCGGGATTCGAGCTCTTGATATCGAGCAATACGAGATCGAGAACGGAAAGATATTTGTCATCCGCGCGATCGCCGAGATAGCCCGATGTCTCGATCGCGGTATGCAGCCCAAGTTGCTTCGCGCCGGCCAGAATCCGCCGGGTGAACGCGAGCTGGACCATTGGTTCTCCGCCAGAGATCGTCAAACCGCCGTCCAGTGCACGCAAAGCATGGGCGAACTTGGCGAGCCGATCGATGACTTCCTGCGCCGCAATGTATGTACCGTCCTTGAGGTGCCAGGTATCTGGATTATGGCAGTAAGCACAACGAAGAAGGCAACCCGACGTGAACAGGACGACCCGTAGTCCGGGACCGTCGTAACGCGATGCGGTCTCGTACGAATGGCAATAGCCAAATGCGCCAGCGGGGTCTTCCTGCAGCGCGCTTTCATCCGGAGCATCCGGGGAGAGGCCGATGTGCAGATCGTGACGGTTGCCAGCCTCAATGTGACCGACCTGGAGTATCATTGTGTCTCCTTGTCACATCTGACCGTGGAAAGTGCGGCTGATGACGTCCTGTTGTTGCTCTCGTGTCAGCCGCACGAAATTGACGGCGTAGCCTGACACCCGGATTGTCAACTGTGGATATTTATCCGGATTTCGCATCGCGTCCTCAAGCGTTTGCTTATCGATCACGTTCAAGTTCATATGGAACCCGCCCTGATCGAAATACATGTCGAACGCTTTCACCGCGGCATCGACCAATTCCTTATCGGACAGGTGCGCCTTTTGCGGCGCCACCGAAACTGTGTAGCTGATGCCATCTAGCGAATCTTTGTAGGGAAGCTTCGCAAGCGATAGACAGGACGCCAGCCACCCGTGACTATCGCGGCCGTGCATCGGATTGGCTCCCGGCGCGAACGGTTCTCCCTTGCGCCGGCCGTCGGGTGTATTTCCTGTGGCTTTGCCGTACACGACGTTGGACGTGATCGTCAGCACGCTTTGCGTGTGCGTGGCGTTTCGATACGTAGGATGTTTGCGTATCTTCTGCATGAACTCGGTGACAATATTGGAAGCAATACTGTCGACGCGGTCGTCATTGTTGCCGAATTGCGGCACAGGATTTTTGCTTTCGTTTTTATAGTCGATCACCAGACCCGTATTGTCGCGAATGACATGAATCTTGCCGTACTTTATTGCGGCAAGACTATCGGCAACGACCGACAAGCCGGCGATGCCGAACGCCATGGTCCGCAGGATGTCGCGGTCGTGCAGCGCCATTTCCAGGCGTTCGTAGAAATACTTGTCGTGCATGTAATGGATACAATTCATCGCATGCACATAGGTGCGTGCGAGCCATTCCATCATGCGGTCGAACTTTGCGTATACATCATCGTAGTCGAGCTCTTCGCCAGTCGTCGGCGGGCTTGCGGGAGCAACCTGGTCGCCCGAAACCTCGTCACGACCGCCGTTGATCGCGTAGAGCAACGCTTTGGCGAGATTCACCCGCGCGCCAAAGAACTGCATCTGCTTGCCGAGCCGCATGGCCGAAACGCAGCATGCAATGCCGTAATCGTCGCCCCAGAAGGGACGCATCAGGTCATCATTCTCGTATTGCAGCGAAGACGTATCGCGGCTGATTTTGATGCAGTACTTCTTGAAATTTTCCGGCAAGTGCTTTGACCACAGCACCGTGATATTCGGCTCCGGTGCCGGGCCGAGATTGGTCAGAGTGTGCAGCATGCGATAGCTGCTCTTGGTCACGAGCGATTGTCCGTCCAAACTCATTCCAGCGACGCACTCGGTCGCCCAATACGGATCGCCGCTGAACAGCGCGTCGTATTCCGGCGTGCGCAAGAATCGTACAATGCGGAGTTTCTGGACAAGCTGGTCCCAGAGTTCCTGTGCGCCGGCTTCGTCCAAATTCCCTTCGCGCAGATCGCGCTCGATATAAATATCGAGGAAAGACGATATGCGGCCGATCGACATCGCCGCGCCGTTTGCTTCCTTCACCGCGCCGAGATACGCCAGATAGGTCCATTGCACCGCTTCCTGCGCGTCGGAGGCTGGACGGCTGATATCGCAATCGTAGAGTTTCGCCATGGCGACGAGGTCTTCGAGCGCGCGTATCTGCTCCGCCAGCTCCTCACGTTGGCGGATCACTTCGTCGGTCGGCCACATATCGTCTATTTGTCGGCGCTCCTCTTTTTTGACTTCGAGCAACCGATCAACGCCGTAGAGCGCCACGCGCCGGTAGTCGCCGATGATCCGGCCGCGGCCGTAGGCATCCGGCAAACCGGTGATGATCCCCGACTTTCTGCATCTCATGATTTCTGGCGTGTAGGCGTCGAAGACGCCGTCGTTGTGCGTCTTGCGATATTTGGTGAAGGTCTCATGCACGTACGAATCGGCTTCAAAGCCAGCGGCCTTGAGACCGGCCTCGACCATGCGCAGCCCGCCGTAAGGAAAAATGGCGCGTTTGAAAGGCTGGTCGGTCTGCAGCCCGACAATCACCTCATTCTCTTTGTCGATGTAGCCGGCCTTATGCGCCAACATGGTTGTTGGCGTCTTTGCATCAACGGCAAGCACGCCCTTTTTTTGTTCGTCCCGAAAATACGGCTGCAATTTGTCCCAAACCGCTTTGGTCCGCTTTGACGGTCCTGCGAGAAATTTTTCGTCGCCAGAATAGGGAGTGGCATTCCGGGCAATGAAATCGCGCACATCGATTGAGGTTGTCCAAGCACCCGGCTGAAACCCGCGCCAGCAGCGCTCGTCCTTTTGGCTTTTGCGTATAGCCGCGGTGCCTTCCATAACTCGCCTCCCTGGAATTGACTTCTTTTTGCTGTAGCTTACCACCTCCTGGGAAGAGTTATTTGATCAAAATCAATAATTCAGACTGAACTCAGGAATTGGACCATTGGCCGCGGGCCGGTACGATGATCGCGTGACCTCAACCTTTGAACGTGACGATAGGACGACTTCTGTCCCACCGCCTGATGCGCTGGAAGCGCTGTTGCGCGTTGGCGTCTTGACGTTGCAGGCGGGTAATACTGCGTTCCGCACACGCAAGTGGATAGATGCGATAGCGCCGAAATTGGGTTTCGAAGCGGTATCGGTGATCGTTTCGCTGGACAGCATCACTGTAAGCGCTCGCTGTGGGAGCGAGCGGCTCACAGCGATGCGGGAGCTTGGACCACCAGGGATCAATGTTACGCGCATTGCGCAGTTAGAGCGGCTTGCAAGGACCATGCGTCCTGAAGCGCCGCCCGCCGAAATAGCCGCCGCTGTTGCGAAAATCGAATCGGCAGCCCCTCGGTATTCCTTGCAGCAGATTGCCGTAGCCGTAGGTCTGGCAAGTGGCGGCTTTGCCTTTCTCAGCGGTGCCGCCACACCCGAAACATTTGCAGCAGCTTTAGGTGGCGGCAGCGGCCAATGGCTACGGCTGTGGCTGACCCGCCGTCGGCTGAATCAATTTGGCGCTGCAGCATTGTCCGCGATAATGGCATCCGGGTTGTTCGTTCTCGTGGCGGGAGCGGGAAGCCACCTCGGTTTCAGCTTTGTACATTACCCGGCCGGCTTTATCGCATCGATACTGTTTCTCGTGCCAGGATTTCCGTTGATTGCGGGGCTCTTCGACTTGTTGCAATACCAGACAGTCGCGGCCGTAAGTCGCTTGGCATACGGTGTAATGATGCTATTGGCCGTGGCTTTTGGCCTCAGCATTGTAATCGCCGTCGGCGGAGTCGAAGTGTCTCGGCAGCCTTCGATCGAACTCGCCTATACGCTAAAGCTGTTTTTCCGCGCCGTCGCCAGTTTCGTGTCAGGCTGCGCTTTTGCAATGCTGTTCAACAACTCGCCGCGAACGGCATTCGCAGCGGGCCTTTTGGCGTTGGGTGCCAATGACCTGCGTTTGATCCTAACCGACATGGGCATGATGCTTGCGCCGGCGGCTTTCTTTGCAGCCTTGTTAATTGGGCTCGTCGCCCTGGTGATGGATCAGCGGTTTAACGTGCCGCCTTTGGCCATGACCGTGGCACCAATCGTTATCATGATGCCGGGCATATATGCATTCGAGATGATCGTGCTGTTCAATCGCGGGCAAATGCTGGACGCGCTTCAAGCCTCCGCGTCATGCTTTTTCGTTATTGGTGCGTTGGCAATGGGATTGGTCACGGCGCGGTTTTTCAGCCCACGATAGTGCGCAATATCGGCCTGGGCTGAGACGATTACTTGATCCAAATCAAAGTGCGAGCCGGAAAGTGGCGTCTAAACTTGTTAATTGATCTACACCAATGAATCTGGACCGTGCAATCAGCGTTGCATCAGTGTTAACAAGTAAAACAGGAAAGGAAACACCCATGTCAAACAAACAGAAAGCTCTTACCGCCGTGACTATTGCAATGGCAGCAGCATTGGGAATTGTCGTTAATGCATCAGCTGCCACAAAGAAAAAACTTTCATATGAGCAGGCGTGGGCCCACTGCAAGGCCTTGCTCGACCAGGAAAGGCAACCTGGCGACATGTCGTCAGGTCACCACAGATATTTCCGCGGGACCGCCTGCATGCACAAATACGGCTATAGGATCTGACCGGTCTGCGCGTAGAAGAAGCGAGCTCGTGTCGCGTGTCTGTGATTGAGACATAAACCGGACTTGCGGGCATATTAAAGCAGGCAGCGGCAACCTGGTTTTGCGTCTTTTACGGACGGCGTGGTTACGCGGATTGAACTTTGCGGCCAAGAGGAGGATCGATGAAATGAGCGAGAAAGATAAAATGGAGGCTCAACGGCTCCAAGACATCTTCGAAGGAGCTAAGGGTCGTCGGCCAGAAACGGAACAGGAATTGAACGACTGGCTCGCCTCTCCCGAAGGTAAAGCTGCAACGGCTTTTGAATCGACGCAGTTATCTCGTTGGGGAGAGATCGGTCGATCATAAAAGCTGGCTGGGTGCACCACGGAAAAATTGCAACTAGAGTGTCTTCAGCCTAAAGCCGCAGCTGCGCGGTGCGACAGAAAGGCAACTGTGTGCCTGGCGATCATAAGCTCTTCGTCCGTTCCGATGACGTAAACGGCGACTTTGCTGTGCGGCTTGGAAATGAGCGGACCTCCGGCCTTGTTCGCGGCGGCATCAAAATCCACGCCAAGCCACGCCAGTTTCTCAGCGACGCGCGCGCGAATGCTCGCCGAGTTCTCGCCAATGCCGGCGGTGAAGATGAACGCATCGAGACCGTTCAGCGCCGCCGCCAGCATTCCGGTATTCAGTGCGATGCGATAGACAAAATAGTCAATTGCAAGCGCTGCCGCGGGTGAGGCGCTGGCTTCCAGCTCGCGCATATCGTTGCTGATGCCAGACAGTCCCTTCAAGCCGCTTTGACGGTAGAGCAGGTCCTCGACCTCTTTGACCGACATTCCTTTCTGCGCGATCAAATAAAGCAGCACTCCGGGGTCAATCTGACCTGGCCGGGTGCCCATCGGCAGACCGTCAAGCGCGGTGAATCCCATCGTGCTTTCAACGCTTCGCCCGTTTGAGAGCGCGCACATCGACGCGCCGCTGCCGAGATGGGCGACAATGACGCGGCCTTTGGCAATCGCAGGACTGAGTTCCGGCAAGCGGCCGGCGATGTATTCGTAAGACAGGCCGTGAAAACCGTAACGCCGTACGCCCTCCTGATAGAACTGTTCGGGAATCGCGTAATGGTCGGCGAGTGGACTGTGCGAGCGATGAAACGCAGTATCAAAGCATGCCACCTGGAGCAGTTCTGGCCGCCTTGCCAGGAGCGTGCGGATCGGGGCGAGGTTGTTCGGCTGGTGCAGAGGGGCGAGTGAACTGAATTGTTCGAGCCGTTTCAGAACATCTTTGTCGACCACGACTGGCCGATCATAGTCAGGGCCGCCATGAACGACGCGGTGTCCAACCGCGGCAAGCTCAATTTTTTGCGTCTCGCGCAGCCAATTGCCCGCCGCTCCAATCGCCGTCGCGACGTCCGCTATTTCCTGCGGCGAGTATGTCTTGTCGATTAGAGCCTTACCGTCACGCGCCTCGGCACGAAGCCGCGGCCGCGTGCCAATTCCGTCAAATTGGCCTTTGATCAGACGTTGCGGGTCACCGGAAGCTCTCTGGTCAAATATTTGGAATTTGACGCTCGATGACCCGGCGTTGACGACAAGGATCGCGTCCACGGCAGATCACGTAGCGGGCAGGGGCGCCGTTTTTCGCCGAGCTGCCGCGTAAAGAACCGCTGCGGCACAAGACGCCATGCGGCTGCGCACCGAATCCGCCCGCGAGGTGAGAACAACCGGCACCCTGGCGCCAAGCACCAGACCGGCGGAGTCGGCCTTCGACAGGAAGATCAGGTTTTTCGCCAACATATTGCCGGCTTCGAGATCCGGCACGACCAGAATTTGCGCCTTGCCGGCGACCGGCGATTGAATGCCCTTTATTTTCGCCGCTTCCGGACTGATTGCGTTATCGAACGCCAAAGGGCCGTCCAGTATCGCATTGGTAATCTGTCCGCGATCGGCCATCTTGCACAGCGCGGCGGCGTCGATGGTTGAGGGGATTTTGGCGGTGACTGTTTCCACCGCTGAGAGGATGGCGACGCGCGGCGTGCCAAGGCCGACTTGCGTGAACAGATCGACGGCATTCTGGATGATGTCGCGCTTGGCATCGAGGTCGGGAGAGATATTGATTGCGGCATCGGTAACGAACAAAGTCTCCGAATATGTCGGCACGTCCATGATGAAGACGTGACTGATTCGTCGCGCCGTGCGCAAACCAGTTTTCGAATTGGTCACGGCTCGCATCAGCTCGTCGGTATGCAGGCTCCCTTTCATCAACAGCTCGCCTTTGCCCTCGTGCACCAGCTCGACCGCGCGTTCGGCCGCCGCTTCGCTGTGCGGCGCATCGATGACCTGAAAATCGCTGATTTTGATGCCATGCTCGCTGGCGACCTTTTTGATCCTGGCGGCAGGCCCGACAAGGATCGGCTTGATGATCCCGAGTGCCGCCGCCTCGACCGGGCCGCGAAGCGAACTTTCGTCGCACGGATGCACGACAATCGTTGACGCTGCCGCCACCTGCTTTGCTTTCGCGACCAGACGCTCGTATTTCGATTCCGGCGGATGGTCCGCGGGGGCTATGGCCGTAAGCGTGCCGATTTCACTCTCTCGTTGTCTTGGCATGCAGGCTCCATTTACTTCAATTGGCGCTACGACGCCTTGGACGTCGTTCCTCTCGTGGAGGGGGATGGATTTCTCACGACGGTCAACCGTTCTTCTTTTCCGAACAACCGGCTGACGCGCTGCAAGCGCTCTCGATCATCGGCCGAAAGGTCACCGCGTGCGCGCAGCACATGGCTTATCAGCTCAAGCGCCTTTTGCCGGGTTTCGGGCTCCGGAGGCAGCATCGATGGAATAGCTGACAGAGCGCCCTCGGTGTCGAGCAACAGCATGTAGAATTGCTCGCGCGCGATGGCTTTGAATTCCGTCAGTGTAACATCCGAGTACTTCTCGCGGATGCGCCGTAATGCCTCGAAGCCGCGCTCATCAACGGCAGCGCGGCCCATGCCGGCGAAAATCAACGCACGAATCATCGCCTCGCGCAGTCCGCCCGCCGTCATACGTGACTTCAATTCGGCAATGCGCTTGTTTATGAGCTCGCGATGCAGCGCACTTTTTGGCGCGTGTCGCAGCGGCTGGTTGTTCGCAGGATTGATTCCCATCGCGGCCTGGAACGGTTTCGAGCCGTAAACAGTCGTGAACAGGCGCTCGGAGAAATCCTCCGTCGCAACCCGCCAAGCGTCCAATCCCGCCACGATCTGGCGAGATATGTTTTCTTGCATGGCGATGAACGGGTTATCGGCAGACGCGGGCTTTCGCCGATCACGTACCTGCTCGGCCCATGCCGCGACCGGCGCCATCATCGGATTGGCGTTCGAAAATATTTCGTATTGGAGGCGCAGCGGGTGCAGAAGGCGGAGGGTCTCAGCCAAAGCTGGATTCATTAATCCTCGGACCATCGGCTGTACGAAGGCGCGGTACAGCGCCAAGTTGGTCCGCGACACGCGGTCAACGGTGGCGAAGCTGTGATCATCCGCCACATCGTTGACGCCCAAGGCGCGAATGTCGTCGAGCGTTCGCAGCTCGCATCGCATGATCCAGTCGCCGGAAGCGAGATCTGGATTGGCGGTTGCTTCGGCCTTGCGCTCGAACTTTGCCTCGTAGAGGCCCGGAGGAAGAGTATCGATCAGATCGATATTGTTTGAGAACTCACCGTGCTCTTTACGCGCTACGCCGCTTGAGACAAAAATACCGAGATGGCCGATTGTCTCGTGGATCGTATAGACGATCGTCTGCCCATAGGCGCGGATTTCGTCGACGTTTTCGTAGAGGTCGAGTATCCATCCGAGCGCTTGCTGCGGCGGCGTGATGTTGTCGCCCTGCGAGCAAAAAACGACGATAGGCGACCGAATGTTCCGCAAATCGATGGCGGTGCCATCGGAGGTACGGATATTTCCGGCCGCAAGATTATTGCCAACGAACAATTCGTCGACGATGAACTGGATCTCCTCGGCGTTGAGATTGACATGGCCGCCCCACCAGCGCTCGAAACCGAGATAGCGGGGTGCCTCGGTATCTATTTTTGAATAGAGATTATATTGCTTGGTCCACAGCGTATTCGCCGGATTTTGATTCTCGAAGTTCTGTACGAGCCAAGCGCCGTCGAATTTGCCGGCGCCCAGATCGCTCACGAATGCGGTCAACCAGCTGCCGCCGAGAAGCCCGCCGGTGTAGCGCATCGGATTTTTGCCATGCACGCCTTGCCAATAGGAAAGCGGCGAGCCAGCGATGATCATCGGGCCGAACAATTCCGGACGGAGCGCGGCAAGCATCATCACTGCCCACCCGGCCTGGCAATTTCCGATGACGCACGGTTTGCCATCCGCCTGCGGGTGCAGAGCAATGACTTTTTCTAGAAATTTTGCCTCGGCGCGGCCGATGTCTTCGATGGTCTGGCCAGGCATCGGTTCGGGAAGAAAGCCGACGAAATAACACGGATGGCCCGCCTTAAAGGCGACCCCAATCTCGCTATCGGCCTTAAAACCTCCGATCCCCGGACCATGGCCGGCACGCGGATCAATCACGACGAACGGCCGCCGTTTCGGATCGATTTTAGTTCCGGCAGGCGAAACAACGCGCACGAGCGCGTAATTCACCGGCCGATCAAGCTTGCGGCCATCGACAAGAAGCTCGACCTCATAATCAAGGACGTGCGGAGCGGTCTCGGCGAGGTGCTCGCGATATTGGTTGCCGCGCTGGCGCATGACGTCCCAAAACAGGACGCTGCGCTGCGCGGCATCGATCAGATATTCAATGGCCGGACCAAACATATTGAACGGCAAGGCCTCAGGTTTATTGGAATGTGGCGAAGAAGACGCTTGTGGTTCGGTGCGCACGAGGCCGAGTCCCCTCTTCGATGCTTGTGAATAGGATTTTACGCGGTCCGGTACCTAGAAGGTTCACGGCCCGCTCATGCCAGATAAAGAGCTACGTCCAAAAATCAATATTGGATTTGATATAGGTCAAAAGGAATCTGGCAGCCATTTGCGTCGGTTTTGTGTATTGTCGACATGTGCTTACGCGGGACTCATTGCACGCGACAGTAACCACCCGAAGCCTCCTGGTCCGCATAAGATGGAACAACCCACAGAGCTCAAAAGCGGCTTGGCCTGGCGCCGATATTTGCCGCCGCTCACGTGGTTGGCGCATTATCAACCTGTTTGGCTGACCGGAGATTTTGTCGCAGGTGTTACGCTCGCCGCTTACGCAATCCCAGTTGCACTCGCCTATGCAACGCTGGCGGGTTTGCCTCCGCAAGTAGGCATCTATGGCTATTTGCTCGGCGGTCTTGGCTACGCCTTGCTGGGATCATCTCGACAACTGGCAGTCGGGCCGACCTCCGCCATCTCACTCATGGTTGCCGGAACGGTCGGTGAGATGGCCGGTGGCGATGCCGCGCATTATGCGCAAATTGCCAGTCTGGCGGGATTTACCGTCGCCTTGCTTTGCCTGATCTCATGGCTTTTTCGTCTGAGCGTCCTGGTGCGCTTGATCAGCGACAGCATCCTGGTCGGGTTCAAAGCTGGCGCCGGATTGACGATCATTATGACTCAGCTGCCGAGCCTTTTCGGCGTTTCCGGCGGCGGCCACAATTTTTTCGAACGTGCGGTGCTGTTGCTGGGCCAGCTGGGGCAGGTTCAATACCTGGTACTTGCGATCGGACTCCTCGCGATCGCAGTCCTGCTTGCCGGCGAACGCGCTTTTCCAGGGCGGCCCGTTGCGCTTGTGGTCGTGGTCCTGGCCATTGCGGCGGCATCCATTCTGGGGTTGCCGGCGCTTGGCATCCCGATTACCGGGGAAATTCCTCAAGGGCTCCCGTCGCTCGCCTTGCCTACGCTGCGCTTGCGGGACGTTGATGGGATCTTTCCGCTCGCGGCAGGTTGCCTGTTGCTGGCCTATATCGAGGGCGTATCCGCCGCGCGCAGCTTTGCAACGAAACACGGCTATGAGCTCGATCCGCGACAGGAATTTCTGGGGCTTGGCGCAGCGAATTTGTTTGCCGCGTTTGGACACGGTTATCCGGTGGCCGGCGGATTGTCACAATCGGCGGTCAACGACAAGGCCGGTGCCCGCAGCCCGCTGGCCCTCATCTTTGCGTCGCTGACGCTCGCGGCGTGTCTTCTGTTTCTGGCCAACTATTTGGAAAATCTGCCCAAGGCTGTGCTGGCCGCCATCGTTTTCACAGCCGTGCTCGGGTTGATCGACATTCGGGGCATGTCGCGCATGTGGCGAATCAGCAAAGCCGATTTCCTTGCCGCGATCATTGCTCTCGCCGCGGTTCTGCTCTTGGGAATTCTACAAGGTATCCTGCTTGCGGCGACGGCGTCGGTGTTAATCCTTCTCGCCCGCGCATCGCAGCCGCACGTGGCGTTTCTCGGTCGAATCCCCGGAACCAACAGCTTTTCCGATCTGGCGCGGCACCCCGAGAACGAACGGCTGGCGCATGTGTTGATTTTCCGTCCAGAAGCGTCGCTGCTCTATGTCAATGCCGAGACTGTGTTGCAGGCCGTCCTGGAACGGCTGCGGGGTGCCGGACCTGGCATCCGAATGATCGTCTGCGATCTCTCGGCATCACCGTATATCGATCTCGCCGGATCGCGAATTCTGCGCCTGCTTCACGCGGAAGTAGCTCCGCGCGGCATCGGCCTTCGCGTCGTCGGGGCACGTGGCCGCGTCCGCGATCTGTTGCGGGCGGATGGCATCGGCGAACTGGTAGGTGGGCGCCTGACAACCGTTGAGGCGGTGGTCAATAGCGTTGCTTAGAAAGTGGCTCACCCCGGCGGTTCGGTATCGGTGACTTTGGCCCAGCTCTGATCGGGATTGAATGAGGTCATACGCTCCGCCAATTCGTCGGTGCGAGGACCGAGATCTTTCTGAAACACCACGCCATCGTGATTGACAATGAAAGTCATCACGCCGGAATTCCTGTACTCGGCAGGATAGGCAACCAGTGCGAAGCCACCGATCATCTTGCCGTGCACGACGTAATCGATCGCACCGCCGGTCGCTGACGGTCCCTGCTTGGTCAGGATCTTGTAGTAGTAGCCGTGATAAGGCGAGCGGCCTTCGCCGGCGCGGTAACCCTGGCGCGACGCGTCGGCGAACAGTTCGCCGAGTGGGCTTTCTTCCTCACCCTGCGCGGTTGGCCAGTACAGGCCATCCTTCTTGCCGGATTCGCTGATGAAACGTTGGGCATAGGCGCCCTCGCCGTCGCCGCGATCTTTCGCAGCATAGTCATTCTGCGCGTCGACATAGGCAAGGCTGGTCTGAATCGCGTCGAGTTCGTTGTGGCCGATGCGCCGAGCGAGAATTTCCTGCCTGCCGGCCACGGTATCGAACGACCAAGTGCCATCCTTGTTGCGCGCGAGTGGGATGGGGAACGGATAATCATTGTTGCCGATCACCAGGACCGCCTTGCTGTCGCCCTCTATCGCAATTTGATGCTTGGTGTCATAGGAGGCGACGAAACGCTCGCGGACGGCGTCGTCGGAGACTTTGTCGCCAGATGAAATGATATCCTCGCCACCTCGACCGAGGACGACTAAAGCAGCTTTTTGATCGCCGCTTCTTGCCGTGGCGACAAGCGCATCAGCCGCGGCCTGCGGCGTCTTGTAGTCCTGTTGCGCCAGGGCCATAGACGAAGCCAGAATTGGCATCCACGTCACAGCCAGGATCGCGGCTGTCAGCCCTTGAAGAATCTTATTCATGACAACCTCGGTTGCTCTATTGTTCCGTTAGTTCAGATGTCAGTGCACGACCGCAGTGACTATTGGGATGCGCGCACCCGACGAGATCCAGGCGTCATAGGTTTGGAACGTCAAACCAAGCTTGTCGTAAAAGACTCGTAGGTAGCCGTCGCGATCGCAAACGACCGCCTTCGGCATGACCGATTGCACCTCCTGTGCCATGACGCCGACATACGCTGTGTGGCCGCCGTTGTAAGTAAAGCGATAGAAGCCAAGCCCATCGTCGAGGCGCCCGAGCAACACGATATCGTGCTTGAGCCGCATGTCGGAACGCCGACCGCCGCCACCACCGCGTCCGCCACCGCCACCGCCACCGCGTCCGCCACCGCCACCGCCACCGCCAGCTCTGGCGAAACCGCCGCCTCCGCCGCCACGACCGCCGCCTCCGCCACCACGACCGCCACCTCCGCCGAGACTGGCACGACCGCGGGCGCCTTCAAGATTGGCTTGTCGTCCGGAACTGATATTGCCCATTGCATTGCCACCACGCCCGCCGCCGGCCGAGGGCCTGTTACCACCGCCGCCTGGCCGGTTGCCGGCACCGCCCGGGCGATTGCCCCCGGCAATGCCGCCTCCGCCACCGCCTGGCCGATTGCCACCAGCGCCGCCGCCTGGCCGGTTGCCACCGCCGCCGATGTTCGGCCTGTTGTCGCCACCTCCACCGATATTGGGCCGGTTAGCACCCCCGCCGCCTGGTTGCAGAACCTGATTGCCGCCGCGACCACGGAAGTCCAGACGATTTTGGGCACCACCAGCGACGGCGTTGCGATTACCACCGAATTTTTGCGCGACGTTGGCGTTAGCGTAGCGCACGCCCTGGCGATGCGCTGGATTGTGTACCCAGTTGTTGCCACCGCCGCGATTGATGTTGTTGATGTTGACGTTGCGATTGACGTTGATGTTGTTGCCGCCCCAATTCATACCGCCGCCCCAATAGCCCCCTCCAGCCCAGCGACCGAGCGCGTAGCCGGCACCGAAGGCTAGTCCGGTCGCAAGAATGCCGGCGCCGATATAGGCGGGCGGTGGCCAGTAGTAGGGCGGGTAGGCTGGAGACGGCCACGATCCGTAGACGACGGCAGGATTGTAATAGGGTACGTAGACCGTGTTCGGTTGCGTAGGCGTGATGACGATGACCTGCTTCCCGTCCTGCTGCTCCGTTGACACGGTCTGCTGTTGGTTCGACGTAAGCTTGTCGTTGGCCTGCGCCTTCTGACGCAACCGCTGGACCGCATCCATGACATCCGGCTGCTGTGCTAGTACCGCGTCGCCGAGCTTTTGTGTCCAATCGAGCTTGTCGCTCATCATGTCGAGCACCGAGGGTGTCGCCGCGAGCGACTTCACGCTGTCGTCCCAGCGCTGCTTGTCAACCGCCGCCTTGAGCGCGTCGCCCTTGAGATTCTTGTTGGCGGTGACCCAGCGTTCTGCCTCAATCACTTCGAGAGGATAGGTTGACGCCATCAGGATTTGGGCCAACAGCGCATCGGGATAGAGCGCGATCGGCGCGAGCAGCGCATCGAGTTCCTCGGGCTTGAGCAACTGCTGGTCGGACGGGGCGGGTTGCTGAGAAGTGCCCTGCGCTTGCGCGGCGAATGGAAGCAAAAGAACAAGGAACAGGAGAAGCGACGTCCTAACCCGAGCGGCCATTTCCCCCTCCAGCCAATCGAATAGCAAAGCAGAGAGCATCAACCAGAATTACGCGGCCCGCAGGACCATGTTTCTTGGCCCCGCGCGCCGCGATCATCGCTGAGCAGGATAGTCGCCAGCGCCGTGCTGTGTCAAAGTATTCACGAAGATGACCATATCATGATCATGTCGGGAACTTCCTGATCATCTGGGCTCGGCCGGTCAGAGCCATAAGTGGTATTGGCTGTGTCAAATGCCGTGCGATTTTCAGTCGTCGAGACGCTGCGAAACGGACAGCGAGTAGAAATCCGGGCCCTTCGGCCCGAGGACCGCGATGATTTTGTCGCTGCGGTCAGCCGCGTGGGTACTCAGTCGCTCTATCGGCGTTTCTTCGCGGTACGCCGTCACTTCACCGAAGATGAGACCGCGTTTTATTTAAACGTCGACTTCCGTAATCACGTGGCTTTGGTTGCAATTGTCGAAGAGAGTGGGCGCCCAACAATCGTTGCCGGCGGTCGCTACATCGTCGTCAAGCCGGGGCGGGCCGAAGTCGCTTTTACCGTGCTGGACCAATATCAGGGCCAAGGCATCGGGGCGGTCTTGCTCCGCCATCTGGCTTCGATTGCGAAAGACGCCGGACTGAAGAAGCTCATTGCGGATGTGTTGCCAGAAAATGGTGCGATGCTGAAAGTATTCAGAAGAAGCGGACTTCCGTGTAGCGAAAAGAGGGAAATGGGCTCCATCAATGTCGAACTGGAACTTTGCTGAACTCGCAAAGCCGTTCGTTATTGCGTTCGCGTTAGCGAGCGCCGGCACCACCGCTGACGCCGCGACCGGGCGAGTCCACATTACGCTTCTCAGAGCTAAACCCGCGGAGGGCGTCGGCAGCTTGTTTTTTCGCGCGCGCAGGTACCGGTTGCATGTCAGTGGTATCAACGTAACGGCGCCCACTGCCGGCAAAATCGATTTCGAGGGCAGCGCTTCAAACATGCATAGCGCTGGCGACATTGTCGCAATTTATCGCGCATCAGCTGCCGGCACCGCGATCCTCTCCGCCTCGAGGACGGCGCGTCTTGAGAATGCGAGAGGCGTTGTTCTCGAGCTTAAAGGAACCAATCTTGGTGCGTCGGATCTGGATCTTGCGGGAATGGCGATCAGCCCTCGCGGGTGGCACGCCGTCATCCCCGTTTCGGTTCCGAGATGACGCACTGCGCCGATCGGTTTACTTCCACTTCAGTGTCATGCCGATATCCCCGGGCATGCCGCCCGGAAAATCGACGATTTGAAAGGCAATGGTATAGCCAAGCGGCTTTAAATGCTTTTGCCAGAATTCGTAAAGCTCTTTGGGCAGTCCGGTGAGCGTGTTTTCCCAGCCTGGCTCGCGCTGATTAATCGCTCGGCCGCGGTCGGTGCAGATCTGATTGGGAAAGCGCCCGATCTCGACCTCGGTCAATCCGTTGTTGGCGGCTCGCTTGATAATTGCTGCCGCACGCGCCATGCGCTCTTCATCCGACACACCGGAGGCCTTTGAGAATTTTTCGAGTAATGCGGCCTTCTCGGTTTCAGCCGCCGAAAGCTCGCGCATCGCGGCCGAGGCTTTCTCTGCCTCTTTCAACGCGATTTGCTGCATGATCTCCTTTGCCGTGGGCAAAACTGCCGCTGCCATGGCAACGCTCCTTTTTAAACTTTATGGATACGTCGCTAGATGGCAAAAAGCTAGCCGGCAAAAAAGTTTGATTTATCGCAAATTGTGTGGAACCGGTTGCACGTAAATTATTCAAATTGTGCAGAGAGATAGGGGCTTGGCATGACCGCGGCTGATAAAGCGAATTCGAAAAAAATGAAGGGCAAAGCGTACGACAAGCAGTTGCGCAAATTGCAGGTCGAGCTTTGCCGCCTGCAGGATTGGGTGAAGGCCGAAGGCGCGAGAATCATCATCGTATTCGAAGGACGTGATGCGGCAGGGAAGGGCGGAACCATCAAAGCGATCACCGAGCGGGTCAGCCCACGCGTCTTTCGCCTCGTCGCGCTACCGGCGCCGAGCGACCGCGAAAAGAGCCAGATGTATCTTCAACGCTACATCGAGCATTTCCCGGCGGCCGGGGAAATCATCGTCTTTGACCGCAGCTGGTATAACCGCGCCGGTGTCGAATACGTGATGGGATTTGTCGATAGAGATCAGCACAAACGATTTCTAGAACTCTGTCCCGAAATGGAGAAATACATTGTGGACGCCGGCATCAGACTGATCAAAATCTGGCTCGAAGTCGGTCAAGAGGAACAGGAACGGCGATTTCTCGCTCGGATCAATGACCCGATGCGGCAATGGAAACTGAGCCCAATGGATACCGAGTCGTATCGACTGTGGTACGATTACTCCAAAGCGCGCGATCTGATGCTCGAAGCGACCGATACCAAGCACGCGCCATGGTACATCGTGCGCACGGACGATAAGCGGCGGGGCAGGCTCAATTGTATTTCGCACATCTTACGCCAAATCCCGTATAAGAAAATGTCACATAAAAAGGTCGAGCTTCCCAAGCGATCGACCAAAGAGAAATACGACGACCAGGCTTCGTTGAAGGGAAGGAAATTTGTCGCCGAGCGCTACTAAGCTTTGCTAATTGATGAAAATACGCACAAGGGGGAAATCATGTCTTTGTTTGGGCGTTTCGCGCCGGCGCTGCTCGCCGGCTCGATGTTGTTCGTAGTGGCAGGCGAGCAGAAGGCCTGGGCGGCGCCTGCGTCCGAGCCGGCCAGCCGCGCCGAGGTGCAAGTCGATTCATTTCGTGGTCTCGCCGATATTTTTTCCCGCGGCATGGACACGCTGACCCACAGGCTTAATCAGGAGGGCTACAGCGCGCGCGTTTATAGCACGAATCAATGGCCGACCGCGGCGAGGCGAATCGCTGACCAATATTCACGCGGCCACAAAGTCATCGTTGTTCTCGTCGGTCACTCACTGGGCGGCAATGCAATCTTTGATGCGGCCTACGACCTGGATCAAAGGAATGTTCCAATCGAGTTGCTGGTATCGTTTGACGCAACAAATCCCCGCCCAGTGCCGAAAAACGTTCTCCATGTTGTCAACTTCTTTCAGCAGAACGGTTTTGGCAAGCAAGTCACAGCCGGACCCGACTTCAAAGGCGAACTTTCGAATGTCGATCTGACGGCGGAAACGGGCCTGTCGCACACCACGATCGATAAATCTCCGCGGCTGCACGCGATGGTGATGCGAAAAATCGCCGATGTCGTAGAAAAGGATCTCGCCAAGCGGATCAAGGCAAGCAAAAAGAAGCCGGCGAAAAAGAAAAGCTCGCCGGCTAACGCTGCTGCACAGTAACCGCCATTCCGACGGTTACGCGGCTAAACAGACCGATCACGTCGTCATGGACGCAAGGCTAGGGTCATCCCGCCAACGCCAAGCGACGCCTGAAAACCGGCCTGCGCGCCTTGGAGTCTCAAGACGACGCCGTTGCCGTTCTGTAGTGTGGCGACCTGACCGCCACCCACAAACGTAAATCCGGCGCCCGCTGCGCCATATGTACCGGCGATGTCCTGCGGCCGGTGCAAATTCGAAGCTGTACCGACAAGGTCGGCAGCCGCGACGCCAAGTGTGCCTAGGCTGAGACCGCCGACGGACAGCCGATAGGTGTGACCCTGAAAGTGCAATGTACCGCTGCCGCCGCCGGCGCCAACGATAAATCCTGCCTTGACGATGTGTAGGCGCACAGTCCCGGTCTGTGCCTGTGACGGCGTACTAACTGCCAGCATGACCGATAAAACCGCCGCAACGCCCGCGATGAACTTGACCAATCTAATCATCTCCCAACTTCTCCTGTGAGTTTGCCTATTCTGCCAGGCCACTTATTGTACACCGGGTACATGAGGCCATTTTATGCCCAGCAATTTGATCTAAATCAGTTACAAGACCGGCATGCAACCCCTGCGGGCCGATGCCGGCGCTGTCATGGAAAGTCTAGCGGCGTCTCGCATCAGTGATGCGACCTCATTGCCTCGGACGTCGCAATCAGGTTGTGGGGAACGACGCTGATTACGCCCACATAGGGGCTGTCGATATCGGCAATAAGATAAAACGCGATGGATGCGATCACTGGGAGGACGAGCAGAGCCAGGCGGCCACTGCTGCGCTCTCTATAACCCAATAAAAGATTGGAAAAGATTGCGATGAGCAGCATCAGTACCCAGGCGCCAGTCGGAATGCGGTTCAGCCAGGCGGCGGTCGTATCGGCCTGCGCGTTGAAAACGTCGTTCATGCCGGACACCGCCAGTGCTAGCAGAGGATTTGGCTGTGCTCCGGCCGCCCGGACGACGGACGACCAAAGCTCATCTTGCAGTTTCACTGAATCGCTAACGGCCTCCGGGCTCGGACGCCCATTGCTATTGTAGAAATTCACACGTTGATCAACGTACACTTTCAGAAACTGCCGGACACTCGCCGCAGCTTCGGCCGGCAGCAAGTCAGCGCGTAGATATGCCGTGCCGATGGCATTGGCCTCCGCCCCTTCGTAATTCTTGCGCTGATCGTAGCGCGTCACAGCCATTGAAAAACTAAAACCTATGATCAGCGCCAGGAGCGTCAGAGTGGCGGTAAGCACGGTATCGAAATCGTCGCGCTCATCCTTTTTGAGTGGACGCAAGCTTCTACGCAGCAGATCGCCGGCAAATGCGGCCCCCCACTGGGTGATGACGGCGATCGCAAAAACAGCGAATGGATTGTCGATAAGCGCGCTCATCACGAGCCGAGCCCCCGTCAGAGAACAGCCTGAGTGGCACCATCGCTGAATGGGAAGGGCGTGATGTTTGATTTAAGTCAAATCCCGGACCCCGGCGCGCTATATTGTTTGCGTTTCTGCTCGGTCGCCTGTAGGTGACACAGAACGGCCTTGAGTTCTCTGCAGAATATGCGGGACAATGCGGCGCTGGGGGGGCATCGAGTTGCCGGCGGCGCTGCGTCTATGATCTGGCAAGGTTCCGGCGCCGAGGGGAGTTGCACCATGGCTGATTCGCTCAACCCGGCCGCGCCACACCATCTTCCGATTTTTATTACCGCTCCCGGTAACACTGACGTGCTCATGGTCGTCACCGCGATCATTTTGGTGCTTTGCGTTGTGGGGTTCGGCGTCTTGTTCCTTCGGTTACATACGTTGCCTGAGCGCTTAGCGCACAAGTCGCAAAAAATACAATTCGAAATCGTTGCGGTGCTTGGGCTGCTCGCTCTGTTCACCCACATCCACGCTTTTTGGGTTGCGGGATTGTTGCTGGCGCTGATCGATTTTCCCGACTTTGGCTCGTTCATGGGCCGCATCGCTGGATCGGTGGAGAAGATCGCGGGCGTTTCGCCGCCGCCTGAAGCCGCAAGCGAAGTGCAGGTTCACGAAAGCGCTAGCAGACGCGGCGCCGCTGAGGTGACCGCGCGGGCGTCCGAGACCCATGACCATGACGCCAAAGGCGACCGCACGTCGGCCCCGCCGCTAAGGCCGGAGAGCGTTCCAGCGCGAACGAAAGAGACGAGCCATGCTTGAGCTTCTTCTCTGCTCGGTCGTTACAATTCTTCCGGACTATCTGTACCGCCGCTATTGGCAGGGAAAGCGTTTCGGCAAGGAAATCACATTTTATTCGGTGTGGTTCGAGCTCAGATGGGGCATCACCGCATGCGTTATTCTTACGGTGTGCTTGATAACGACGGTTTTTTACAATCACCCGTCGACAAAGAACGTCACGCTTTTCTTTCGAACCATTCCGATCGTTCCGGAAACAAACGGCCGCGTCGCCGAGACTTTTGTTGGCTTTAGCGGGCCGGTGACGGCCGGCGCGCCGATTTTCAGGCTCGACAGTTCGAAGCAGGAAGCCGCTGTGGACGCCGCTCGGCAGAAGGTCAAGGAGCTCGACGCCGAAACGCTGGTGGCTCGCGCCGACTTGGTCAAGGCTGATGGGCAGATCCAGCAGGCGACCAGTGCGCGTCAACAGACCTTGGATGAGCTGGAAACCAAACGAGAGCTGTATCGGCGCAACCCCGGCAACGTTGCGTTCCGCGAGATCGAACGGCTTGAAGTTCGTGCCGAGGGTCAACTGGGCGAGATCGCCGCCGCAACCGCCGCTAAACAAGGGGCCGAAGAACGAGTCTCATCTCTCATCCCCGCCCAAAAGGCGAGCGCCGAGGCCGCACTGGCTCAAGCCCAGGTGGATCTCGACAAAACCGTAATCCGTGCAGGAGTGAGCGGACGCGTTGAGCAATTCACGTTGCGGGTTGGTGATGTCGTCAACCCGTTGATGCGTCCCGCCGGCGTGCTGATCCCCGAAGGCGCCGGCCAAAGGGGGCTTCAAGCCGGCTTCGATCAGATCGAAGCGCAGATCATGAAGATCGGAATGGCGGCTGAAGTCACCTGCGTCTCAAAACCTTTCACAGTTATTCCCATGGTGGTGACCGGCGTGCAGAATTTTATCGCTGCGGGCCAGTTCCGCGGCGGCGAGCAATTGGTTGATCCCCAGCAGGTCACGCGTGCCGGGACGCTTTTGATAACGCTTGAGCCCCTGTACCAAGACGGGATCGATGACATCACACCCGGGAGCAGCTGTATCGCCAACGCCTATTCGGACAATCATGACATCATCGCCGCACCGGATACCGGCGCTTTGCGCGGCCTCGCTCTCCACGTCGTCGATGCGCTCGCACTCGTACATGCACTGATTCTGCGCCTCCAGGCGCTGATTCTTCCCTTCCAAAACCTAGTGTTCAGCGGACATTGAGGCGGTGTAAAGCAGCGCCGCCATCGCTACATGGAAAGAAATCCCCGGCGCCATTGCTGCTGCTAATTCGCGTCCCGCCTCAGCGCCGATAGAACACTAATAGTACTCGTGGATCGATAAGCGATCGTGCGACGACGCCGAGCTTTGTTGGCCACTGTTTGATCTCGCAATGCCCGTAGGCGAGTAAACTGTCTCCTCAGCTTTTGCCGGCATCGCCGAGCGCGGCGGCGATTTCCTCTTCGCGCGGCCGCTGCCCGATCAGACGCTCGACGATTGCCGAAGCGGTCTCGGCGGCGATTGCCTTGACATTGCCCATGGCGGCGCCGCGA
>Ga0306922_10000098_pt1 | contig 57780 bp, 48 predicted proteins | sample sta12Cox44000082_FD_203758 | JGI IMG/M metagenome (GOLD analysis project Ga0306922, IMG submission 203758) | Lab enrichment of tropical soil microbial communities from Luquillo Experimental Forest, Puerto Rico - statoxic.12C.oxic.44.000.082 (v2)... | ecosystem: Environmental > Terrestrial >... | reverse complement strand
AGCACGACGAGTAAACAGACCGCGCCTACTAGCTGAACGAGTGTTGCAAGAGTTCTTTCTTTGGCAAAAGGCCTTCGCTGAAGCGCCAAATGCGAGAACACTGGAATGCCAATCGCCATTACTCTCTGCAACATTGATTGAGCCTGCCAGAAGCCATCAAAAGAGCGAAGTTTCCCAGGTGCTAAAGCCCCGTTGGGTTATTGGGCCCTCATCGGCACGACTGAAGTCGTGCCCTGACTCATTGGGTCTGTGAATGAGGTCTTCCCTAGGTTGTGAAGGGTGCTGCTCTAGTACTTGTAAACCCTCGCCTCCCAACCCTTCAGATGCAGAACGTCGCCGGTCTCGCTCGTCTTATCGAGGTTCGAAATCATGAGCTGATTGGCCTTGATTCCCGAGGGCAAGCTGTAGCTCACCGCATCCGTCGAGAAATTCAGAACTACCAGATATTTGTCGGCGCCGCTCGTCCGCGTGTAGGCAAAAACTTTCGGGTTCGACGGATCGAGATCCTTAAAATCCCCATACACAAAGGCGAGCGAACTGCGCCGCAAATCGGCCATTTGCCGGAAGTAGTGATAAATGGAGCTCTTGTCGCTCAACTGTTGCTTCGCATTGATCTCCAGGTAATTCGGATTCACCGCCAGCCACGGTCTCGAGGCGGTAGTGAATCCGGCATTGGCCGAGCTGTCCCACTGCATAGGTGTGCGCGCATTGTCCCGGCTGACCTTGCGCATCTCTGCCAAAAATGCCTTCGCCGGAACCTGATTCGTTACTACCATTGCTTTCCACGCATTTTTCACCGCGATGTCGTCGAACTGATCGATGCTGGTGAACGGAAAATTTGTCATTCCCAGCTCATCGCCCTGATAAATAAACGGCGTTCCCTTCAGTGTCAGCAACATCGTGGCAAGCGCTTTGGCCGAGGCAGCCCAATACTGCGGCGAATCATTCCCAAAAGCCGACACCACGCGCGGATTGTCGTGGTTGGACAGAAAGATGGTGTTCCAGTTATGAGCATCCAACGCCTGGTCCTGTTTCGTATAGACGGCTTTCAGCTCCGGCAGAGTCCAATCGCGCCACAATTCTCCATTGCGATTCACACGCACCGCATCGAAGTTGAAGATCATGTTGAGCTCGCTACGCCGCTCGTCCACGAGCGATGGCGTTTGCTCCAGCGTTACTCCGAACGCCTCACCCACAGTCATCACGTCATACTTCGACAACACTTCCCGATTCATTTCCTGCAAATATTCGTGCAGGTGCGGCCCCATGGCGTAGAAATACTGCGGCTTCGCCATGTATTCCGGAGGCAGATTCGGCAGCCCCGCCCTCTTCGAGATGAACGGAATCACGTCCATGCGGAATCCGTCCACGCCTTTGTCAAGCCAGAACTTCATCAGGTCGTACACTTCCTGGCGCACTTTGGGATTGTCCCAATTCAAGTCAGGCTGCTTCTCGGCGAATAAATGCAGGTAATACTCGCCTGTCGTCGGATCGAGCTTCCAGGCCGGGCCGGAGAAGAAGGACGTCCAGTTGTTGGGAAGCTTGCCGTCATTCGGCGGACGCCAGATGTAATAGTCGCGATAAGAGCTGCTCTTCGACGTACGGCTCTCAACGAACCAGGCGTGCTCGTCACTGGTGTGGTTTACCACCAAGTCAAGCACTAACTTCAGGTGCCGCTGCTTGACGCCCTTTAGCAGGGCGTCGAAATCAGCCATCGTGCCGAATTCCTTCATTACCTTTCGATAATCACGAATGTCATATCCGTTATCCACGTTGGGCGAATCGTAATGTGGGCTCAGCCAGATCACGTTTACGCCGAGTCCCTGGATGTAATTGAGCTCGGAGGTGACACCGGGAAGATCGCCGATGCCATCGCCATTCGAGTCTTTGAATGATCGCGGGTAAACCTGGTAAACAATCGCTTCTTTCCACCAACGTGGTTGATATCCATTGACAGACTGCTGCGCCGAGGGGCCAGAGAACGCTGTGGTTTGCGGATGCACGGCTGGTTGACCAAAACTCCCCGTTGCAACTAGCGGTATAAGTAGGACTATTGCGACGAAAGATGGCTTCACAGTAACCCTCCTCCCGTAGCAGTTACCACGACGGCCACCGTAGGGCTAAAGGCGGCATCTGCCACTCCCACCTCGGGTGGATTGCGGAATAGCCCTTTCGTGTGCATAATTTTGCAGCATAGCATCGTTTTCGCTGAGGGGGCCACTATAGTGGGCCAATCTCTGTTCGTCCCCCGGTTTCTGGCTCGCCTAAAAGCCAACGGGCTGCAATACGAGAATCCTCGTGTTGAGCGAGTCTTGGCAGCCTCTCGCGTTGGCTGGGGAGCCATCGCCCTCAGTGTCGGCCTTTTCCGCCCGCTCGCGCCCGATCCCTACAACCAACTATTGATCTTTCTGTTACTGATGTACTGCGTGGAAAATCTGGGTCTGCTGATCTGGATGATCATGAACCCGGATCCCGGAAGTGTGTTCATCCGCATCATGCAGATCAGTGACGTGCTCTGGCCCATCGCCCTCTGCCTTTTTGCCGACCCGCCCAGCACCCTGGTATTCGTTTTCTTCCTGTTTGCCTTGGTGACCACGGCTTATCGCTACGGAGTTTACGAGACGGTTCTCACGGCTATGGGTTGCACGCTGGTCCTGGTTGTACAAGAGATTGTTGTCGCGCTCGGCCCTAAAGGGCTTAGCCAGCTCATTTATACGCAACGGGGTGCGTCGCGCTTGATTCTGCGAAGCGCCTTCCTCATTATGGCGGGTTTTCTTCTCGGCTATCTTGCCGAAAGAGAAAAAGAACTGCGCGCCGAAATCGGCTTCGCCAACCACTTGCTGTCGCTCACGAGAGTGGGAAACCGCTTGAGTGAAGTTATCTGCGAAATCTTGACTGAGCTTGCTGGAGTGTTCGAGGGCAAGAGGGTGTACGCGCTGGTGAATCAGGCAGCTTCCGATCGTCTCTTTCGTTGGGAGCCCGGGTACGAAGCGCGGGAGATCCTCACTGAGGAAGAGGGTTGTTCCCTGATGCCGAGGTATCCCCACACCTTCTACATGCAACAGCTCAAGAATGGAAAGAACTCCATCGATGCTGTCGACGATGAAGGCCGCCGGGTTGATTCTCCGGATCTCGCTGACCTACCCATGCCGATCAAAGATGCGAAATCTGTGCTGGGCGTTCGCCTCGATCTGGGTCGGGAATGGAACGGAAGGTTCCTGCTCCTCGACGGAAGACTGGGTTGGAACCGTGAACGCGAGTTGCGCTTTGCCCAAACCGCTCTGCGGCAGGTTGCGCCTGCGCTGTACTCCATCTACCTGTTTCGCCGCTTGCGGTCGCGCGCCGGTGCCATGGAGCGGGCACGAGTGGCCCGTGAATTACACGACACTGCAATTCAATCGCTCATCAGCATTGAAATGCAGGTCGATGTCTTGCGTCGCCGGACCAACGGCCACTTACCGGGCGGAGAACTGGAGCGAATCCAGCGATTGCTGCGGGAAGAGGTACTCAACTTGCGCGAGCTCATGCTCAGTATGAAGCCGGTCGAAGTCGGCCCTAAGCAATTTCTTGACTTTGTCGCCCAACTCGTAGAACGCTTTCGAAACGACAGTGGTTTAGATGTGCGCTTTGTTTCGGAGCTGGAGGAGGTGACTCTGCCAGCCTCAGCTTGCCGGGAATTAGTACGTATCGTGCAAGAAGGTCTGGTCAATATCCGTAAGCACAGCCGGGCGAAGTCGGTTTACGTTCGTTTTGGAGCACTGAACGGCTTGTGGAAGCTAGTGATCGACGACGACGGACAGGGTTTTCCGTTTACCGGTCGTCTGACGATGGGAGAGCTGGATGATCTCCATCGCGGCCCCGCGGTGATCAAAGAGAGAGTCCGGTCCATTGGTGGTGATCTTGTGATCGAGTCGAGTCCGGGTCACGGTTCGAGGTTGGAAATTACCGTTCCTCAGAAAGGGTATGAATTCTATGGATAGCAAGGTCGCGACGGTCCGCATCGTCATCGCCGATGATCACACCATTTTCCGCGATGGGCTTCGCCGGTTGCTGGAGGCCGAACCAGAACTCGAGGTGGTAGGAGAAGCGGCTGATGGCAATGAGGCCATCGCGCAAACTAAGGCGACAGACCCCGATGTCCTGCTGCTCGACCTCAACATGCCGCGTATGCCCGGGATGGAAGCCATGCGCGAGCTCTCCGCCGCCGGCGAAGGTAAGAATACGAAGATCATCGTGCTGACTGCGGCGATCGAGCGCATTCAGATTGTGCAGGCGTTGCAACTTGGCGCGCGGGGCGTGGTTATGAAGGAGGCCGCCACCCAGCTACTCATGAAGGCTATCCGCACGGTAATGGTTGGAGAATATTGGATTGGGCGCGAGGCCGTCGGCGACATTGTCGAGTTCATGCGTCTCAACGCCTCGGGTGAGCGCCCGCCCAAGAATTTCGGTCTCACGAAGCGCGAGATGGACATTCTCACCACCATCGTTGCCGGCCTGAGTAATAAGGAGATTGCGCGCAAATTTGCCTTGAGTGAGGATACGGTCAAGCATCATCTGACCAACATCTTCGACAAGGTGGGAGTAGGAAGCCGATTGGAGCTGGCGCTCTTTGCCATCAACAATCGGATTACCGACCAGTAGGATTAAGGCTCCCGCAGTGAACACCAGGGACCGTGCTCGGGGCTCGATCCCGTTCGTATGAGGTGCCCCCGCGGAAGTCAATGACTGGAAAAACTGATCACTGACAACTGGCAACCGGGCGGGGCGACTCTGACCGCTCTTTCGGGTTCTAATTGTGGAAGCAATTCTAGGAGTATGGAATGAAGTCGACGTACTCGAGCGCCTTGGCGGCACTGCTCTTCGCATTTGCCCTGGCAGGATGCAGTAAGGCCCCGGTCCGCACGGACGCTCAAATTGCTACTGAGGTGCAAAGCAATCTCCGGGCTGACGGCAACATCGCAGCCAAGGGCATCGCAGTGCAGGCCGACCATGGCATCGTGACCCTGAATGGTACGGTCAACACTGACGATGAGCGAACCAGCGCCGCTAGTGATGCCGCCAAAGTCGAGGGCGTTAAAACCGTAGTCAACAATCTGACTGTGCAGCAAGCAGAAACGTTGTCACCCGAGCCAGAAGCTCCTGCAGCGCCGCCCCCGACCTCCAGCGCAAAAAAGCGCGAACCTAAGGCCGTGGCGAAGGCCAAGACTCTTCCTCCACCGCCCGCCCCAGTAGCCAACCCTCAGCCGCAACCAGTAACTCCGGCGCCGGCTCCATCTGAAACCGCAGCAGCCCCACCCGCGCCGCAGCCACCGCCTCCACCAAAGAAGGTGACGATTCCTGCGGGGACGCAGCTCACGGTGCGCTTGAACGATGCTCTCGACACCGAGCGCAATCAGGTCGGCGATTCCTTCCATGCCACGCTGGGAGCCCCAATCGTGATCAACAGCGACACCGTTATTCCCTCAGGTGCCGATGTTGTTGGGCGCGTGGTGGACGTGAAAAGTGCCGGCCGCTTTGCGGGAAATTCCGCGCTCACTCTGGAGCTCAACTCGCTGTCGGTGAACGGCAAGACGTACAACATCCAAACCAATCAGTGGTCGCGGCAGGGCAAAGGCGAAGGTAAAAACACCGCTACCAAAGTTGGTGGTGGTGCGGCTGTAGGCGCGATCATTGGAGGTCTTGCCGGCGGCGGTAAAGGCGCTGCCATCGGCTCTGTTGCAGGTGCGGGTGCGGGAACCGGTGTGGCCGCGACGAAAAAGGGCGAGCAGATCAAGCTCAACCCGGAATCCACGTTGAGCTTTCTGCTGATCAACACACTCACCGTGACTGAGCAGGGTCAAAACAATCGCAACGCAGGGCGGACGCCGCTGCCGTGAATTCGGTCAGTCTGTAAGGTCCTCTGTTGGAGAAAGTCGCCAGCTGCACCCATGCGGTCATAAACCAGGCCAAGATCTCGTCTTCGTCGGTGATCTGCTGCATGTTGCTCATGATCCGAGAAAGTCTCCGTCGTTAACGATTGCGGACCAATTCGCCCACGCCTCTCATTACTCTGCAACTTCGGCGTATGCGCAGAGACCTCGTCTGTCATTGAATTTTGGGGTTTCGAAGGTATGGGAGTTGCTGATTATGCAGCCAGTTTGGGGGAGTTTGTCATTCGAATAAACAGGTCGTGGAGACTGAGCCGGCCCGACCCTTAGCCTACCGTCTTCCCACTGGAACGCAGGCGACGTACTCTGATAGCACTTGGAACTCCTATTCGCTTGCGTGCTGTTTGTCATAGGGCTGGTGTTCGGCAGCTTCCTGAATGTCTGTATCAGCCGCATCCCGCGGGATCTTTCGATAGTCACGCCTCGCTCACGCTGCCCGCATTGCCACGCGCCAATCGCATGGCGCGATAACATCCCGATCCTTAGCTGGCTCTTGCTCCAGGGAAAGTGTCGGCACTGCCAGCGCACGATTTCCCTCCGCTATCCGTGGGTCGAATTGCTGGTCGCCGTCTTTTTCGTCACCAGCTACGCATATTTCGGCCTGGGATGGACGACGCTGAAGGCCTGCCTCTTCTGCTTTCTCGTTGTCGGCCTCATCCTCATGGACGCGGAAACCGGATACCTGCCGGCGGAATTCACCTATCCCGGAATATTGCTGGGAATGCTCTTTGCAGCACTGGCTCCCGGCAACGCATCGGGCCTGCTGTTCGTCTTGGCTGCTCTCGAGAGGCCAGTCCCTGCGGGCCCGCGATGGCTCTCTTTCATCGATGCCGTTTCCGCCGCCCTTCTCGGTGCCGCATTCTTCTACTTGGCTTGGGCGGCGTATTACCTGATTCGTAAGCGCCACGGTGTGGGCTTCGGCGATTTTGCAATGATGGCAATGATTGGCGCCTTCCTGGGACTCCGTCTGACCTTGCTCGTAATTTTCCTCGCACCAATTCTGGGAACACTCTACGCGCTTCTAACGCTGCTTAGGTCAGACCGACGCCAAGTCGCTCAGGCGCAACCTTCCGGCGACGGCGCCGTCCTGCTGGCCGAAGTTCCATTCGGAGTCTTTCTCGGCGTGAGTTCGCTTATTGCCCTGTTTCTCGGGAGGCCAATTTGGAATTGGTACCTAGGATTCTTTCGATAAGCCAGAAATAGCTAACAATGTCGGTTAATTCTGGCAACGACTTGCCGCAGGTGGTGTCGTCCATGCACCAGGTGAAACCGTCGCCACTGCGGGGCGGTAAGTGGTCCAAGAATGGGGTGCATCAAAATCGGTGTTCCGCTCCCGAATCTCTTCTCGGCATCCGCCAGAGTCGCATCCATTGCGACCAGAGCATCGTTGAAACGGCGTAGCGGATGGTCGCCTAATCCCGCTCGCGGCACCGTATGCTTAGGCGCTTCGACACCTGCTGGAAATCGCCCGATCCCCAATACGTACATGCTTCGCAGCCGCTGCTGGAGGCTTGGGTTGGCTCGCTCCGGCCGTCCTGCCTCAAGGGCACGCAGCAAGCCCTTGGTGGTCGCTGTGTAAGTGAGCGTGAGGTGTTCCAGAACCTGCAGGGAATTCCACTTGCCTTCCGCCGCGTGTGCCAGCGCGTCTGCCGACGCACTGCCGGCCGCCAGTTCGGTTTGGCGACGCACGATTTCGAGTTCTGGAGACACCTACCTCATCCCACTGAGCGGCGCAGCAAGAGGCTGCCAAGTCAGTACAAATAATAAGAACAGCTGCGCCGGTTCTCAAGCGCACAGGAGCGGAAATCTCCAAAGTGTTGGACGATTAGAGCTTAGTTGCAAGGGTTGTTCTGCGGCTTTCGCAATTTTCCTGCTGGAAGCAGCCAATCGTTTATAGTTCCAATCTGTCCCATTCTTGCTCCTGCCAAGACCAATGCCGCCAACCTCGCAAGCGCCAACCAAAGCGCCGGAGCTGTTACGCGAACTCGGGGTCGGCCAGGCCAGCGCCATCGTGGTTGGCACCATCATCGGAAGCGGAATTTTCCTGGTTCCGGCGGAGATGATGCAGGCCGTCGGCTCGGCCCGTTTGGTGTACCTCGCGTGGATTGTCGGCGGGCTGCTTTCGCTCGCTGGCGCCATTACCTACGCCGAGCTGGGCGCTATGAAGCCACAAGCGGGCGGCGAGTATGTGTACATCCGCGATGCTTACGGGCCGCTCACGGCATTCCTGTATGCCTGGACCTGGTTCATCGTCGCCAAACCGGGCTCGGTTGCGACTATTGCCACCGGCATCGTGCGCATCCTCGGCACATTCCCCGCGCTCGCTTTCTTCAGCGACACTGCATTCAGTTCCCCAATGAAGCTTACTTATGGGCAGCTGGTTGCCATCGCTGCCGCGATTCTCATTACCTGGCTGAACTATGTCGGCGTGAAAAGGGCCGGCGAGTTTCAACTCGTCTTTACAGTCCTGAAAATTGTGATGATCGTTGGCGTCGCGATTGTCGGATTTACGGCAGCGAGTGGGACGTGGCGCAACTTTAGCACGCACTTCGCCGGCACGACTGGCGGCGTCGCAGGCTTTATGGCTGCCCTGGTCGCCGCGCTCTGGGCCTATGACGGATGGAACGACCTCAACATGGTCAGCGGCGAAATCAAGCACCCCGAGCGCACCATTCCTATTGCGCTCATCGCCGGTGTCGGCATCGTCGCTGTGCTCTACATGCTCAACAATGCGGCCGTACAGTATGTTCTGCCCGCCGATCAGATTGCCGCCTCCCAGCGACCCTCCTCCGACGCGACAGCCATTGCTGTCGGCCTTTGGGGAGCGGCGATCGTCTCGCTCGGTATGGCGCTGTCGATGCTAGTCACGCTCAACGGCACCATCATGAGCGGAGCGCGCATTCCGTACGCGATGGCGCGCGACGGCTACTTTTTCAGAGCGATGGCTGACGTTCATCCGCGCTTCCATACACCCCACATCGCGCTTCTCGTTCAGTTGGCCCTGTCGATCCTCATGCTGATGTTCGCTGGCAATTTTCGCGAGCTCTTCTCGCTGACCATTTTTGCCGAGTGGCTGTTCTACATGATCGCCGCCAGCACCGTCTTCGTCCTGCGCCGCAAGGAGCCGAACATACCGCGACCGTACAAGACTTGGGGCTACCCGGCGGTGCCTGCTGTTTTCCTGCTCGTTGCCGCCGTGCTGCTGTACTTCACCTTTACTGAGAACCTCCGCAACTCGATTTGGGGAACGCTGCTGATACTTTCGGGAATTCCGTTGTTTCTGTACTTCGCCAAGAGGCGTAGGCAAAACACAACCGCCTGAACGCACGCGAGTACCCTCCCCACATCCTCGAAACTCCTTGTTTTCTCGCACATAGCGGAATTTCGACGCAAGGTCTTGAGCCCATGTGACTTACCGGCAATGTCCTCCTACTAAAGGAGTTACGCAGAAAATCGAAAACGAGTAGGACCTCGCACAGGTCGAATCACGTTCTGAGAACGGGAAGTGTCCGCCTGTCGTCTCCGCCTGTCGTCTCGTGGGACGACACCTTCCCCATTCTTCTTTGAGGGAGCGTAGGTTCAGGGTGGGCGAGCTATAGAACCTGGGCCACGAAGTGATGTGATAACGGAGTGGTCGTGTTAGGGGGCCGAGGGGCTTCAAGTCTCAATTTCGAGAATGCCAGCCTGCTTTAAAGGGTATAAGTTGTCCACTTGTCCCCTCGCATTTTTGGTACGTCGGCCAGTAGAGGGAACAGGGAAAATTGGAGCACTCGTCCAATCTTGGTAGACCTTGCGCCTTTCCTAAAGTCAAAGCGGTAACCGTGCTTCATGTTGGGCTGCGAATTGTAGCGACTAGGCACGGGTGAAAGTCGGGAGGGGCAGATGAGCGGCTTGTGGCAAGACATTCAATACGGCGTGCGCGTTCTGCTACGCCGTCCGAGTTTCACTATCGTGGCGGTGCTGGTGCTGACGCTGGCTATCGGAGCAAACGTAACTATTTTCAGCTTCATCGACACAGCACTGTTGCGACCGCTCCCCTATCGCGACCCGGAGCAGTTAGTGAAGATATGGGACTCGCGCCAGGCGGAGGTCTACTCGCGCTTCGAAGCATCGTATCCAGACTATCTTGACTGGAAGCAGCAGAACCAGGCGTTCAGTTCACTTGCGGCCTATGGCGGCGGTGGCAATGTCGTTCTGGCCGGAGCGGATGGGCCGCAGATGATCAAGGCGGGACGCGTCAGCGACAATTTTTTCCAGACCCTCGGCGTCTCGCCACTCTTCGGTCGCCTGTTTCAGGGTGGCGAAGACCTGGAATCAGCCCCTCGATATGCGGTCCTGTCCTATAGCTTCTGGCAGCGTCAATTCGGCGGAAGGCGGGACGTCCTCGGCCAGTCGGTAACCCTTAACAGCGTGCCCCGAGCAATCGTCGGGGTGTTGCCGAAGAATTTCCACTTTGCGCCGATTGGCGAAGTGGACCTTTATGTCACATTGCACGCGGGTGGAGGCATGCGAATACGACGCAACCTGCATTGGCTTCACCCCGTAGGGCGACTGAAACCCGGAGTTTCGCGCGAACAGGCACAGGGAATGATGAATGTCGTCGCGGCGAATCTCGAGAAGCAGTATCCGGACTCCAACAAAGAGCTGCGGACCGTCGTGGTCCCGCTCAGCGAGCTCATCACGGGACAGATCAAGCCAATTCTGCTGGTGCTTCTGTCGGCGGTTGGGCTATTTCTGTTGATCGCGTGCGCCAACGTTGCGAACTTGCTGCTGGCACGCTCGGCGACGCGGGCCAAGGAGTTCGCCATCCGCTCGGCTTTGGGTGCCCGCCGGTGGAGAGTGATACGACAACTGATCGTTGAGGGGACATTACTCGCTACGGTGGGCACAGTGTCGGGTATAGTTTTCGCCATTATTGCGACACGATGGATGATTCTCACGCTGCCCAAAGAGGCGCTGCAAAGCATGCCGTACTTGAAGAACATATGTGTCGATCCACGCATTTTGCTGTTTGCCGACGGACTGGGCTTGCTAACTGCGCTGCTGTTCTCGCTGCCACCGGCGCTGAGCCTGTCGGCACCGCTCCACAACGCGCTTAGAGAAGCCGGGCAACAGTTCGTTGCCGGTTCGTGGAGAAAGTTCGGGTCGTCTCTGGTGGTGGCCGAGGTGGCGATCTCGGCGATTCTGCTGGTTGCATCGGGACTGTTGCTGAAGAGTCTGTTCCATCTCCTGACCGTGGATACGGGATTCAACGTGAGTCGATTGACGACGTTTTATGTCTTTCCCGACAGCCGACGTTACATCGAAGACCCACAAGCGATTGTGCTGCACGATCAGCTGGTGGATGGGTTGCACAGCGCACCGGGCATTTCGGCAGTGGGAGTGACCAGCACTCCACCGATTGTGGGGGGCAATACCAGTCTATTCCGCGTCCTGGGTGCGCCCCTGACGCCGTTGCCCTACGAAGCGAACAGTCGCGACATCGATCCGGGCTACTTTTCGACCTTGCAGGCGAAGCTGAAGGCCGGGCGCTACTTCGATAAGCACGACGATGCGAAGGCGCCGCAGGTCGTGATCCTCAACGAGACGCTGGCCGAAATAGCGTTTGGCAGCGAGAACCCCATTGGCAAGCAGATTGTCTTCACGTATAACGCGCAAGAAAAGCCACGTGAAGTAGTGGGTGTAGTGTCGGACGTGCACGAGGGCGAGCTCAACGTTGCGGACAAGCCCGCGATTTACACGCCCTTTGCGCAGAGTCCGGACAGTATCTTTGCGGTTGTGGTGCGCTCCGATCTCGACCAAGCGGCGCTTAGACCGGCATTGGAAAAAGCTGTTCATCAGGTCGATCCCGGCATTGTGCTGTACCAGATGCAAACGATGGAGGACTTGATTGCGCAGTCTCCGGCTGCAGTCATGCATCGCTATCCGGCATGGCTCGTCAGCGTTTTCGCGATGTCTGCGCTGATGCTCGGAATCATCGGTCTTTACGGAGTTATGTCGTACTTGGTGAGCCAGCGGACGCGCGAGATCGGCGTTCGCATGGCGCTGGGTGCACCGCGTGGCAAAGTGGTCAGGCTCATCCTAGGGAATGGGATACAGTTAGCAGCAATCGGCATTGTGGCCGGTGTCGCCGGGGCGGTGCTGGCCGGCTACACATTTCGCAGCGTTCTCTTCGGTGTGGAGCCGTGGGACATTGCCACGCTACTGGCAGCTGCGGCGATTCTTGCGGCGATCTGCGTTGCCGCAAGCTACGTGCCGGCTCTTCGCGCCTCGCGGCTGGATCCAGTGAAAGCGCTGCGCTACGAGTGATGGTACCCAGAGGAAGAGGCCGCTAGCTGGCGCGGAGACGATTTGCTTAGTGCGGCGCCTCTGTGTTTGGCGGGGGATGAAGAGGGAGGCTGGAGGGCTTGTATTCGTAGTGGTCGTTGGTCTCGGCCCTATTAAGCATTGCATAATATAGTTACAACGGAAACAGTTCTGCTTGTCGCCAGAACGCGATCAGCAGCGAAGGTCGCCGGCGCATCCGGCGAAGGGCCTTGCGGGCAGAGTGGCTGAGCTGGCAAAAGTTCTGTGGGCAGAAGTTGGGCAGTTCGTGTTGTTTCCAGTGGGACCACAGATACTCGACCGGATTCAGTTCCGGTGCGTAGGCGGGAAGAAATTCCAGCCAGAGGCGTCCGCGCTGCTGGCACACAAAGTCCCATACGGCACGGCTGCGGTGGCCGGGCAAGCCATCCCAGACAATGAGCAGTTTGCCCGGCAGGTGGCGCAGCAAGTGTCCAAGAAACTCGATGATCTGCGGGCTGCGAATCGCGCCGGGAAACAGTCGAAAGTAGAAGTTCCACCACGTTACCCCCGCCATCGCCGACAACATCTTCCAATTGAAGTGATACTGCAGCACCGGTGTTTGTCCCTTCGGCGCCCAGGTGCGACAACGGTGCGGGCGTTCGCTCAGTCCGCTTTCGTCGACAAAGACGATGGTGCGGCCTTCTTTCCGGGCTTTTTTTTAATCTCCGGCCACCGCTCCTGCTTCCACCGCCCGATCTTGTCTTCGTCGCGCTCCAGCGCCCGTCCCACCGGACGCTGGCAACTCCACCCCAACTGGCGCAGAATCCGCCACGCTTGGACGGGATGGTACTTCACCCCGCACTCTTGCTCGATCAGGTGCGCTACGCGCCACGAAGTCCAAAGGCCGGTCTCATAGCCCAGCGCCTCGGGTCCGCGCTTCAGCCCCTTCTCGATCCGTCGCAGGTCCTCGGGACGCAAACGCGCTCGCCGCCCCGCGTGTCGCGCTTTCTTGAGAGCCCGTACTCCGCCCTGCTTCAGTTGCGCCGCCCATCGGCTGACAGATTGCCGATGCGCACTCACCTGCCGCGCCACCTCAGCCTGATGAACTCCGTCGCGCAGCAGTTGTGCCGCCCGTAAACGGCGCTTTTCTAACTCCGAAAAATCTCTCCGCACTCCCGCCGGGTTTCCCATGTCCGGAGAGTAGCACGAAACCGTCACAATGTCACTATATTATGTAATAGTCAATAAGTTCGGCCATGCGGCTCTGAAGTTTCTTTGCCAGATCTTTGTAGTGCGGATCTGCGTAGATATTGTGCTTCTCGTCGGGATCGACTTGCAGGTCATAGAGCTCAAACTCTTCCGGCGACAGAAAGTAGTGGATGAGTTTGTAACGCTCGGTGCGTATTCCGCGGCATGGCTTTACATTTTCCCAACCGGGATATTCGTAATACTCGTAGAGCCAGTCTGTGCGCCAGTGAGTGACGCTCTTGCCTTCCATGATGGGCATCAGGCTCTCGCCCTTCATCTCTGCCGGTATAGGAATTCCGGCCAAGTCGAGGATGGTTGGAGCCAGGTCGAGGTTCAGGGCCATCTTGTCGGAGGCGCCGCCTGCCGGAATACGCGGCGGATATCGCACCATCAGTGGAATGCGGATGGAAGGTTCGTACATCAAGCGCTTGTCGTAGAAATGATGTTCGCCGAGGAAGAATCCGTGATCGGAACTGAGGATGATTGCTGTTCGATCGAGAATTCCCTGTCGTTCAAGCTCTTTCAGTACCAGACCAACGTCTTCATCGTTCGACTCGACGCCGGCGTAATGGTCCTTGACCAGCTCTTCCAGGGAACGCGGGTCATCGGTGCCAACTTCGGCGCTGCCGATCTGATTGTCGGCATGGGACGTAGCCTGCGCTTTTCCCGCATAGCCCGTGAGGTCTTCGTCGAAGGTTGAAGGCTTCGGAATGGCGATGCCGTTGAACAGATCGACCATGCGCTTGGGACGATAGAACGGCGCGTGTGGTGCGTAGAACCAGAGAAATAAGCACACAGGTTTGCTGTGTTTTTGTCGAAGCCATTCGATGGCTTTTCGAGTGAGCAGGTCGTCAACGTATTCTCCGGAATATTCTTTGGGCTCGCTGTATTGGCCGCGAATACCTTCGGTGAGCACGGGGCGGTAGTAGTCTGCTTGGCCGACAAAGCCGAAGTAATAGTCCCAGTCGTGGTCTTTGAGCGCGCCCTTGATGTGCGACTTGCCAATGAATGCGGTTTCGTATCCGCCTTGGTGAAGTATGTCGGAGATGAGCTTGAATTGCGGTGGGATGGCTCCCTCGACGTTGGAGACTGCGCCCGTAGTGTGGGAGTACTGGCCGGTGAGAAAGGTCGCGCGCGAGGGGAGACACAGGGAATTGATAACAAATGCGTTATGGAATGTGAAGCCTTCGCTGCCGATGCGGTCCATGTTGGGGGTGGTCATGATTTTGTTTCCGGCCGAGCTGAATTCGTCGTAACGCAGACCTTCGCCGAGGAAGAAAATGAGGTTGGGCTTTTGGTCGGCTGGATTTTTTAAGGCGGCGAGGGTGGCGATGTTGAGTGGGGCGATTGCTGCGATTAGCGCGATGGCGCCGATGAACCAAGGTCGAGTGTTCACGAAGCGGTCTCCATGGGAGCTCTTGGACAAGTACGGGAATTCAGGTCTTCCTGAAGATCTTATGTCAATTGGTATTCCATCAGTGGATAAGTAGAGCTATTTAGCTCTTTGTGCGTTAGCGGCTGAGACTTGCCGCCGGCTGAAGCCGGCTCGGAGCATCAAAAGGCCGTCGCGACGCCGAACTGAAGCTCGGCTCTACCCAAAAACGAAGCGGACACGCCAATTGCTAATTTGTATTGATGACGCGAATTATTCGCAACGCAGCGAAGTCATGGGATCAACGCGCACGGCGCGCCGCGCAGGGATGTAACAGGCAACGACCGCTACGAGCATCAGAACCACAACAACGCTCGCGTAGGTCAGAGGATCCTGGGCGCTGACTCCGAAGAGTTGCTTCGCCATGAGGCGGGTCAGGATCAAAGACGCCACCGTGCCGACGGCCGCCCCGAGAAGCGCCATCTTGGTTCCTTCTCCGAGCACGAGGTACACGATGTCGCTGCGTTGCGCGCCCAGTGCCATGCGGATTCCGATTTCTTGTGTGCGCTGGCCAACGAAATAGGAGATCACGCCGTAGATTCCGACGCACGCCAGAGCCAATGCCAGTGCGGCGAATACGCCGAGAAGAATCATCGTGAGCCGGCGAGCGGCATACGAAGTTGCCACGACATCGTCCATCGTCTGGACGTTGTAGATCACCTGCCTTGCATCGATCTCCTTTACCGTTTCGCGAACCTGGCCCATGACCGCTGTGGGATCACCTTGGATTCGGAGGACCACGGCGACCGACTTCGCTACCAGCGGCATAAGCTTCTCCGGAAGCTGCATGAAGGGATAGAAGAACTGCGCCTGGATAGAGCCTTTGGGGTCGGTATCTAGACCATATTGCTTCACGTGTCCGACTAGCCCGACGATTTCCGCCTGCACGTTGAACTCGGTGAAGTTGATGCGTTTGCCGATAGGATCCTGATTCGGGAGGTACATGCGCGCGAACGAGTCGTCGATGTCGATCACAACGAGCGTATTTTCGTTGTCCTGGTCGGTGACGAAGCGGCCGCGCTGCAAAGTAATTCCCATTGCCTGCTGAAAGCCGGACTCGACGAGAAAGAAGGTTGCTGCTTGCATATCGCTGTCGTGGACGGGCTTGGGTTCACCTTCGATCCAGAACGGCAGTGCGGAATCGTGAATCATGGGGCGCGAGCCGAGAGTGACCGACACTGCCTGCACGCCCGCAATGGAGCGCATTTTGTCGTCGAAGTTGCGCAGACGGGCGCGCGTTTCCGCAGAGGTCGTGGTAGGAGTCGCCGCTAACGAGAGATTGAAGGTGATGGCGTGGTTGGGATTGAATCCCGGATTGACTCGCCACAGGGCGGCCAGCGTACGCAACATCAGTCCGGCTCCGACCAGCAGAACCAAAGCTAGGGCGACTTCAACCGCGACAAACGTTCCTTGCAGGCGCTGACGGAAGCCGCTGGAGCCGCGGCCGCTCTGGTTCATGGTTTCTTGCAGGTTGATCCGAGTCGCTTTCAGGGCAGGCGCAAGCCCGAAGATTACCCCGGTGAAGAGCGACAGGGCGAGCGTAAACAGCAGGACCTTCAGGTCGAGTGAGACTTCGTTGCCCCGTGGCAAGGCGGCAGGTAGTCCCTTGAGAATCGCCTTCGTACCCCAGAAAGCGAGGGCGAAGCCGAGTACTCCGCCCAATCCTGCAAGCAGGACACTTTCTGTTAGGAGCTGGCGAATCATTCGAGCGCGGCTTGCGCCGAGTGCTGTCCGGATCGCGAACTCACGCGACCTTCCTACGGCGCGCGCGAGCAGCAGATTGGCAATGTTCGCGCAGGCAATCAGCAAAAGAAAACCGACGGCTGCCAGAAGCAGGTAGAGCAGCGGTTGGACGTTGCCGACGATGTCTTCCTTCATCGAGACCAGCGTGATGCTCTTGCCGGAGTCGGCTTCGGGATAAGCGACGGCGAGGTTTTGGGCAATCTCATTCATCTCGGCTTGACCCTGGGGTAGCGTGACGCCCGGAGACAGGCGACCGAAGGCGCGGGCGCTGACCGAGATGCGGCGGTCGCGAAACGACGGATCTCTCCACTGACCGATGGGCGTGTAGACGTCGCGCATGTTGCCGTAGAAAGAGAAGTTGTCGGGAATGATGCCAACGATGGTGTAGGCGGTGCCGTTCAGGATAATCGGCTGACCGACGATTTCGGGAGAAGATCCGAATTTGCGCTTCCACAAACCGCCGCTCAGGATGACGACGGGTGCGGCGCCGATCTGGTCGTCATCGACGCCAAAGGTGCGGCCCAGAACCGGTGCTACACCGAGGGTATTGAAGAAGCCGGCTGAGACCATGTATCCGCTCAGGCGCTCGCCTTCGCCGTTACCGATGAAGTTGTAGTCTTCGTTGCGGTACACGGCCATGGACGCGAACGATTTGCTGTCGCGCTGCCAATCGAGGAAATTCAGATATTCGATGGGAGCGCTGTCGAGCCCCGCAACCCTTTCATAGACTGCGACAAGCTGCGACGAATGCGGGTACGGCAACGGATTCAGGAGCACTCCGTTGACTACGGAGAAGAGCGCGGTATTCGCGCCAATGCCCAGCCCCAGGGTCAGCACAGCGATCGCCGTGAAGCCGGGTGATTGGATGAGCTTTCGAATTGCGTAACGAAGATCCTGAAGAAGAGCGGTCATGGGCGACCACTATTGTCCCACGGCATCGCCAAAGACGGGCTGATCAATAATCAGATTTCGAGGGAACAGCAGGTCCTTCAACTACTCGCTCGCCCGATCCGCCGAAACACGCGGATCGAAGCAAAAGGCGAGCGCTCCGCTCAGGATGATACCTGACATTTCACTCTATCGGGCCAGGAGGAAGACACCGGCGGCGACGAACAGTGCGGCCGTCCAGCGGCGGTGATCGACGCGCTCTTTGAGGTAGAGGCGCGCGGCAAGGGCGTTGGCGATGAATGTCAGCGCGGCAGAAGCAGGGCCGACGATGCTGACGTCACCCCAAGACAGAGTGATCAGCAGGCTGAAGAAGCCGATGGCCATGAATCCGAGCCCGATCGTGAACCGGCCATTGGCAGCGACGCGGCGAATGACACCCCAAAGACCGTGCTCCCGGCGCACCAGTCCAAGGTCTCCGATTTCTTTCATGGCTCGCGATTGCAGCACATCACCGATCGTGGAGGTGACTACCACAGTGGCAATGCCGCTCCAAAGTACGAAGTGACTCATGCTTCGTTCCCGGCCTCTACAACCTCAGCTAGTTCGGCGACTGGTTCATACTGCGGTTCCATACGGTTATGACGATGCGCACCTGGAGTTGCTTCTGGCCCGGTGGCCACAAACCCGACGCCGGTTACGATCAAGAGTACCCCCAGCCATCGCCAAATCGTGACGTGCTCGTGCAGGAAAAACCTAGCAAGCACGACCATCAGGATGTAGCTGACGGAAGTAGCGGGAAGGACATAGGTAAGATCGGCAAAGGAGAGGGCGGAGAGATAGCTGGCGAAGAAGCCGATCAGTAAGAGAACGCCTAGCACGATCCACGGGTTCAGGAGCACGGTGAGCAGGTGCGGCAGGGTGGCCAGGGTGACGGGGCCGAAGACACGCATGCCGCGGGCGAGAGAGACGTCTCCGCACGCCGCGAAGAACATAACAGCGACGAGGATGATGTATTTGCGGATGGTCACAGTGGCGTTATCAGCGATGACCGACTAGCAATTAGCTGCGGCTAAAGCCGCGGAAAATCAATAGGCATTTTTTTCGGCACCCTTCGACTGCACTCAGGGTAAGCCCTGAAGTCGTGCCCGATACGACACTGTTTCCGCCGATAGCGCCCTACCGTGGTCGTTGCAACCTAGTCGCTGCCGCTGCCGCCGGACTGCGAAGCCGCAGTGGTCAAGGTACCCTGGATTTTGCGGGCCTCCTTAACCGCGCGGTTGCGCGCAGCACGAAGGGTCAGGAACTGCTTGGCTTCTATGTACAGACGCTTGCGGTCCTCCGAGTTGAACGCGGCTTTGCGCACAATTCGCCAGGCCGCCTTGGGACGGAAATAGTACTCGTCGTAGAAGCGGTGCACCATCTCCATTACGTAGTCTCGGGGCAGTCCGGGATACTCGATCATGGCGACCTGATGCCCACCGGCGTCGACCATTTGCGCGCCTTCGATCAGGATGAAGCCGTTGTCCTTAGCGTAATCGTAGAGTTCGGTGCCGGGATACGCGTGAGCAACCGAAACCTGAATGGTCTCGACGTCGAGCTCTTTCGCGAAGTCGATGGTGCGGCGGATAGTTCCTTTGGTTTCGCCGGGCAGGCCGAGGATGAAGTCGCCGTGCACGACCAGGCCGAGCTTTTTGCAGTCCTTGGTGAACTGGCGGGCGCGCTCGACAGTGGCCCCCTTCTTGATGTTCTTTAGAATCTGCTGGTCGCCCGATTCGTACCCAACGATCAAAAGCCGGCAGCCAGCTTCCTTCATCGCCTTCAGCGTTTCGTAATCGGTGGTGACACGCGAGGTGCAAGACCAGGTAAGCCCTAGCGGCTTCAGCTTGGCGCAAAGTTCGATGGTGCGGGCCTTCTGGATGTTGAAGGTGTCGTCGTCGAAGAAGAACTCCTTCACGTCCGGCCAGAGCTTCTTGGCTTTGGCCATCTCGCTCGCAACAGCATCGCTCGAACGCTTACGCCAGGGGTGCCCACTGAGCGTCTGCGGCCAGAGACAGAAGGTGCACTGCGCCGGACATCCGCGCGTGGTGTAGAGCGCAACGTAGGGATGCAGCAAGAATGGCACGTTGTAGCGACGCACATCGAGGTCGCGCTTGTAGACGTCCACGACATCGGGCAGAGCGTCGAGGTTGTCCACAGCGGGACGATCGGGATTGTGGATGACTTTACCTTCGGGGCCGCGATAGGAAACGCCCAGGATCTCGTTTAGTGGTTTGCCGTTGGCATACTCCACAGTGGCGTAGTCGAATTCGCGACGAACAACGAAATCAATCGCCTTGCCTTCCTCGAGCGAGCGCTCTGGCAGGGTCGTGACGTGGGGTCCGACGAAACAGATTTTTAGCTTCGGGTTGGCTTGCTTCATCTTGGCGGCGAGTTGAATGTCGCCGGGGAAGCCAGGAGTGCTGGTGAAGAGCACCAGGAAATCAAAGTCCTTGCCGATGTTGATCGTCTCTTCCGCGGAAGTGTGGTGCGGCGCAGCATCGAGCAGGCGCGAGCCTTCCAGCATGCCGGCGGGATAAGCCAGCCAGACGGGATACCAGTACGACTCGATCTCGCGTGTGGCCGGCCAGCGCGAACCGGCGCCGCCATCGTAGTTCTCGAACGAGGGTGGATTCAGGAAGAGTGTCTTCAAAGGCATAGTTATTACCTAATCTTATCATTTGTTGAGGCCAGGCAATATCTGGAAAGGCTTGAACATTAAGTAGTTAGGAGGGTGCCAGGGAAAGTGCAGCGAATGGCGAGTTACGGGGCGGGAACGGCCCAATTCTCCAGTTCTCCGGTAAGACGGAGTAATTGCAGGGAGGTGCGAGTAACCTCAAACTCGGAATCGAGATAGGCGGCGTACTTGTCGTTGACGTCTAGCTGGGCGAGCTGAAGGTCGCGAGTGTTGGCGCTGCCGGTCTGAATGCGTGCCTGCGTTGCTTCGAAATCGCCCTGCGAAACCTGCCATTCCAGCTTGGAGACGTCGCGGGCGGCTTGTAATTGCTTCAGCGAACGCTGCAGCTTGAGGGTGTTTTCGCTGACCTCGTGGCGAGTGAGGTCTGCCTGCTTTTGGGCGACGATGGTGTCGGCGTCAGCTTGGGCGGCGCGGGCTTTCTGCACCGGATTAAAAAAGGGAAACTTGATATTCAATCCGGCGGCGAGGTTATTGACGGTGTACTTGAGGAAGTACTGATCGTAGTTGTTGTAGCGCGCCAGGTAAGCGTACTGCGAGGCGATGTCGGCGAAGGGAAGAGTCGCCTTGTGTTCTCCTTGTGCGCGTACCGCGGCGGCTTGCGCTTTCTGGTCGGCTAATTTCACTACCGGACTATTAACGGCAGCCCGGGCGGCCAGATCGTCTTCCTGGGAGATTAGGGGCAGTTGCGGCATGGACTCGAGGTCGGGCTGAATCTCGGCCGGCTTCAGCCCGGTCAGATTGGCGAGATGCTCGCGCAAAACGTCGGCTTGCGCTTGGGCGTCGGCGATGCGAAGGCGAACGCGGGCGGCGGCGAGTTGGCTTTTGGTGAGATCGAGTTTGCTGTCAACGCCTTCCTTGACCCGCTGCTCGGTTACAAACTGAGCCTTCTCCGCAGCTCTCTGCGCTTCGGCCAGAGTGTTGAGCTTGCCGATGAGGTTGACGAGCTGCGCGTAAGAAAGCGAGGCGTCGAGAATTACTTCTGCCCGCTTGTCCTGGACATCGTAGGCTGAGGCCTGCCAATCGATTTTTGCGGCCTTTAGGAATTTTCGCAGAGAGAGATTGAAAAGCGACTGCTGCGAGGTGAAGTTGGCGACCGACGGAGCGGAGCCTTCGAGGGTCAAAGGAAAGCCGTAGGAATAACCGAGTCCTGAGCCCACCGTGAGCTGGGGCAAATAATGATTGCGGACTTCCTCGTAGGCTTTTTGCGATTTCAGCTGGTTCGCGGCGGCGATGCCCATAACACCGCTATGCTGCAATGCGAGTTCGATGGCGCTGCGAAAACGAAGAGGCTCAGGAGCAGGATTCTCAGCAGCGAATGAGCCGAGTGCGATCAGCGGCAGGCTAGCGGCGAGGGAGATGGCGTAGCCGAGAGATTTGAAGCGCCTACTAGTCCAAGCCGGGGACAGGTTCATGCCAGGTCCGTTACTGCGTCCGGGCCAAAGCCTTGGATGCGGGAGCGAATCCGGAAGCCAAGGCGAGCGAAGCCTTGTACTCGGCGACCGCATCAGACTTACTGCCCATTTTTTCGTAAATTTGCCCCAGCAAATAATGGGCACGGAAGGCAGGGGCGTCCTCAACCATAGCACCGGAATCGAGGTAGTGTCTCAGGTATTGTGCAGCCGAAGCCAAGTCTCGACCCGACTGAAACAGCTCGCTGGCCGCGTTGTAGTAAACCTCGGCGTTTTTGTTGGCCTGGGCGATGGCCTGGGCGATGGCTTTCTGCATGTCATCCAGTCGACCGCGCCGACGGTAGAACGAGGCCAGATTCATCCTGTATTTTGCAGGATCTTTCGCGACTTTGATCGCTTCCTGGAACTCCTTCTCGGCGTCGGGATAACGCTTCTCTTTTTCCGCGACCAAAGCGAGGATCCAGTGTGACGTCGCCTGATCGTACTTCGCGACTTGGGCCGCTTGGTCGCGGGCTTTATCAGTTCCACCTCCCATAATCGAGGGCGCATCGGTGTAGTACTCGGCGAGATCGGCGCGGGCCTGAACATTGGCAGAATCGAGCTTCACTGCCTGCTCAAACTCGTTTTTGGCCTTCTTTGCGAATGAAGCAGCAGAGAATGCGTTGACCGATGCCGCCTTCTCGCCATACTCCCGGCCGAGCCACAGGTGATACATCGCATTGTCGGGACTGAGACTCACGGCCTTTTGGCCGTTCTGCAGGGCGTCGTCCCAGTGTTCGATTGCGTAATAGGCGCGGGACAACAAATTCACTGAGGCGGCGTCGTTGCTACCTGTTAGCGTGCGAATGACCTCATCGACGCTGCCGCTGATGAGCGTCTGCTCAGCAGAATTCGCTGCGGCCGCGGCAAGGGCGGCGGCGAGCAGCGCTGCCAGGGAAGCAGCGAACTTTCGAACGCTAATTCTCATCAGGTGGGATTCTTAACCGGGATTCCGTCGCGCAGCGGCTGCATATTGACGGCACCCAACGCCAACACGGCGTTGTCTGGGATTCCGCTGGTGATTTCAACACGCGTCAAATTGGAGATGGAGGTTTGCACGTTGCGGCGCCTGAGTTTGCCATCGACGATCTGGAATACGTACTTGCCGTCTGAATCCTGGCGGACGGCTTCGCGCGGCACGGTTAGCACGTTGTCGTGGCGCGCCTGAATGATCGCCACCGCGACGTTGGTGTTGGGCAGAAGTTTCAGGTCCTGATTATCGAGGATGCAGGTCACCTCGCCCACCATGCGCGTCCCGTGTTGAACAATGTTGGTGGGCAGGTACTCTACGGTGCCCTTCCAGGTGCGGCCGGGCAGCGCATCCCAGGTGACTTCGACTGGCTGGCCGACTTGGAGTCTGCCAATTTCCGGCTCATCGACAAAGGCGCGAACGCGTGCTTTGTGCAAATCGGCTACCTGCACCAGAAGCTCGCCGGCGGGGACGAACGAATCCTTGCGGACCGGCAGATTGTAGGCCATCCCGGCGAACGGCGAAGCGACATTGAGACTGCGCAGCAGGTCGGATGAAGCGGCAACTGCTGCATGCGCCTCGCTAAGCAGGGCTTGGGCGTGACTGATTTCGTCTTGGGAGAAGCGATCGTGGAGCTTCTGCTCTAGCATGTGCACGTTCGACTCGGCCACCTCAAGCTGAGTCTGGGCGGCGGCGAGCTCTGCTGGTGAAGCCGCTCCGGTTTGTACCAGGCGTTGCATGGCTTGCAGGTTTTTTTGGGCGGCGTCGCGGTCGGCCTGGGCTTTAACCAGCGCGTGGCGGCTGGTCAGCACTTCCTCTTTCGTGCCCCCTGCGGAGAATGCCTTTACCTCTGCTTCAGCACCTTTCAATTGTGCTTCAGCGCGGGCAAATTGAGCGCGCGCTTCGGAGTCGTCCAACTGAAGCAGCAGCTGGCCGGGCTTGACCCAACTGCCCTGCAGAACATTCACCCTCTTCACCGTGGTACCCGTTGGGGCGTGGGCCTCGAAGTTGTTGATGGGCTCTATGCGGCCATTGGTGGCGATGCTGGCTGTAATGGTTTCCCGGTAGGCGCGGGCGGCGCGCACCTGGACCTGACCCCGTCCCATGGACAGGGACATGAGCAGAATCACGGCCACAACAATGGCTGCTATGACGATGATCCAGCGCGGCCTCCATCCCTGGCGGACGCCTTCCCTTGCAGTTGACTCAGCCATCGATGTCCAAACGCAACAGTATAGCGTAGGGCGCAACGCGAACCGCGGGCCTATGCCTCGCTGGACTGTCGGCCGAGCAGGCTAGGCCGAGTGCCCCATTACAATAGACGCATGGCGAAGAGCAAACGCTACACCGAGGAGCATGCCGAAGCGGGTCTGTCCGCCCCATTGCCCGAAATCGAGACCTGGCCCAACCAGTTTCCTGGCTACGAGATCCTGATTGATGTGCCGGAGTTTACCTCGCTGTGCCCCAAGACCGGCTTGCCCGATTTCGGCATTCTGTGGATTCGCTACATGCCCGACAAGGAATGCCTGGAGCTGAAATCACTGAAAGAATACCTGACCTGCTATCGAAATCTGGGCATTTTCCAGGAAAACATCGTGAACCGGGTCCTGGAGGACGTGTTGCGCGCCACCAGGCCGAAGTGGGCGGAGGTGAAGGGTGAGTTCCGTCCGCGGGGTGGGATTGGAACTGTGGTCGTCGCTCGGTACCCGAGGCCCAAGGGCCAGAAGTAATCCGCCTTTCAAGGCGACGTGATATTCTCCGCCAACCGATGACTGAGCAAAACAATGCCCGATTTGCGCTCCTGCTCCTGACGGCGCTGAATTTCTTCAACTACGTTGACCGCAACGTCCTGTTTGCCGTGCAGCCGCTGATTCAGCAGGAGTTCCATATCGACGACGCGAAGATGGGATTTCTGACCACCGCGTTCTTCTTCTGCTACATGATAGCGGCACCACTGATCGCACCACTTGCTGACCGCTATCCGCGCAGATGGATCATGGCAGCCGGCGCGGTGGTGTGGAGCATTGCGACGCTGTTGTCGGCGGTGACTCACAATTATGACGAATTGCTCTTAAGGCACTTGATCGTAGGCATTGGCGAGGCCACCTTTGTTGTCATCTCGCCAGCTTTTCTGTCGGACCTGTTTCCGGAGAGCACTCGCGGACGCGTGATGGGATTCTTCTACCTGTCGCTGCCCGTGGGTTCGGCAGTCGGATATGTGATGGGCGGCATTCTCGGTCACCATTTCGGATGGCGGACGCCGTTTCTGGTGGGCGCAATTCCCGGGCTACTGTTGGCATGGGGATTGATCTTCGTGCGCGAGCCGGTGCGCGGCGCGAGCGATCATCTGCCCAATACGATTGAACGTGGAACGATCCTGGGGTTGTTCCGCAACAAGGCATATTGGACCGTCAGCCTGGGCATGGCGATGATGACCTTCGCGGTAGGCGGTATGCAAGTATGGATGCCGACATTCTTGACGCGCGTACGCGGTGTGCCGCTCGATCGAGCCAACCTCATTTTCGGTGGCATGACCGTCATTGCCGGAACGGTGGCGACGCTCTTTGGTGGCTGGCTGGGAGATCGGCTACTGCAGCGGACGCACGCGGCTTATCTGATTGTCTCAGCGGCCGGCATGCTGCTGTCAGTCCCGGCGGTGGTAGCCGCCATCTACCTGACCGGAAAGGTCATGTATGCGGCGATCATGATCGGCGAGTTTCTCATCCTGCTGAATACGGCTCCGCTGAACGCCGCGCTGGTGAATTCGGTGGCCGCACCGATTCGCGCGACAGCACTGGCAGTGAACCTGTTCACCATTCACCTGCTCGGCGATGCGTTTTCACCGACGCTAATCGGGTATATCTCGGACCGGACCAATTTGCAGATGGGCATGATGGCGATGATCGTGGCGGTGGTGCTGTCTGGGCTCGTTCTTCTGTACGGGATGAGGTTTGCCCCGCATCTGCCGCCGGGGAAGGAGACCGCACCGGTACCGGAAGGGGCTTCGGCCTGATGAGGCCCGGGCTGCTGGAACATTACCTGTCCTGGGGAGTCAGCATTTTCCTTGCGAGTGTTTGGTTGTCGCGACTGTTGGTGGTCGGCCTCAACCTGGACAAGATTCCGGAGATTTCCGGCCCGGACTACGACCTTGCTCCGCGGGAACCCTCGGGCCGCGTTCCTCGCGTCAGCATCGTCGTTCCTGCGCGGAACGAAGCCGACCACATCGAAGCTGCCCTGCGGTCGCTGCTCGAGCTGGATTATCCCGACTACGAAGTTATCGCGGTTGATGATCGATCCGACGACGAGACTGGCGAGGCGATGGACCTGTTGAGCGAGAGCCGGCCGTCGCAGCCAACGTCTGGTAGCCGCCTGCAGGTGCTGCATATCGAGCATCTGCCTGCGGGCTGGCTAGGCAAGACCCATGCCATGTGGCGTGGAGCGCAAATAACCACAGGCGACTGGATCCTGTTTACCGACGCTGATGTGGTGTTTCGTTCCGACGCACTGAGAAGGGCCATCGCCTACGCGGAACGCGAGAAAGCTGACCACACGGTACTGTTTCCGACCATGGTGATGAGTTCTGCAGGCGAGCGCATGATGATCGCCTTCTTCCAGTCGCAGTTCGTGTTTGCCCGTTTGCCGTGGAAGGTCTCCGATCCGAAGTCGCGCGATGCGATCGGAGTAGGCGCCTTCAATCTCATCAGGCGCCAGGTGTACGAGCGGATAGGGACCTACGAACGAATGCGCCTGGAAATTCTTGACGACATGCGGTTGGGAGAGATCGTCAAGCAGGAAGGCTTTCGTCAGCGAGTTGCCTTCGGGCGAGGACTCTTGCGACTGCGCTGGGTCTTCGGTGCCTACGGGATGGTGCGCAACCTAACCAAGAACGGGTTTGCGATTTTGCGGTTCAATGGGTGGTTTCTGTTGCTGGCGGTGTGTGGAATTTTGCTGGTGAATGTAGGACCGTACGTCGGGGCGATGTTTGCACCCGGATGGGCGCGCGCCGGTTTCGGTGTCGCGCTGGCAACACTGATAGCGGTTTACGTTGGAATGTCCTGGCACAGCGATGTCCCACCTTATTACGTCTTGCTGCACCCGATTGGAGCCCTGCTGTTCTGTTACGCGCTGGTGCGGTCGGCAGTCTTGACCCTGCTCCACGATGGAGTGGACTGGCGAGGCACGCACTATTCACTGGCTGAACTTCGGGAGTTCAGGCGCGAGCAGCCGTGGTGGAGTTGGTTATAACAGTGCGGGGAACGTATCTGGATGAACTCGGTAGAAAAAACAGAAGCGGACGCCCATTGCTCAGGCAAAGCGCGTCCGGAGAAGAACGTTGGATACGGCGGTGATTACTTGTTGAAGGCCTTGATGGCGCCGCCCTCATCTTCCTGTACATCGAAGACGGTGTACAGTTTAGTGATCTGGAGCAGGTCGTGCACCTTCTTGGTGAGGTGCAGCAACTTGAGTTCGCCACCCTGGCGCTGTACGGAGGTAAAGGCGCTAACCAGTTCGCCGATGCCCGAGCTGTCGATGTAGCTGACATCGCCCAGGTTCAGCAGGATGTGCTTGGCGCCCTTGCCCAGCAGATCCTTGATGGTGTCGCGCAAGACCACACTGCCTTCGCCTAAGGTGATTCGCCCGCTCAAGTCCACAATGGTTACGCCGTCCACTTGCCGGGTGCTTGCTTTCATGCTCACGTGGAAGCCTCCTGGCGGCCCAGTTCATCGGCTGGGATCCGCTTGATCAAAGTGATTTCAGTGCCTTGTTCCAGTTTGCGGAACCGTACTTCATCCATGAATGCCCGGATCAGAAAAATGCCGCGGCCGGACTGCTTCATTAGGTTTTCTGCTGCGAGAGGGTCGGGAATTTCGTCGGGATCCAGTCCTCGGCCTTCATCACTGATAGTGACGACCAGTTCCCGGTCATTTTGTTCCAAGGACAAGTTTACACGCTTGTTGGGATCGTAAGCATTGCCATGCAGCACGGCATTGATCATGGCTTCACGCACGGCCATAGTGATGCCGTCGCGGGAATCCTCGTCAAAGCCTGCCTTGGCGGCAAGCTGACCAGCCATCTCCTCCGCTTTGTTCACGCTTTCCAGCGTGGATTCCATCCGGTACGAAACCTTCGATTGCGCCGTCATGAATTGGCTGGTTCCGTCCGCCCGAATCGACAAAAAGGTTCACGGAACCTGATTCCTCAGGATTCTGCAGTTTGCCTTGTCGAGGTAAGACTTGTCAACGTAACGATTTGAGACGATATGCCCCAGCGATTCTTTCCCTCCTTGACGAAGCGTTATGCGCTGCGCCAGGGAGGTGCTTGCCTATCAATTGCTCCCTTGATACGATATGAACGAACGTTCGTACGAGAAGTTGTACCTTGCACCTTCTCCCGACTTTGAGCCGGCATGCCTGTTAGCAAATCAAACATCTCGCCGTCATCGTCTGCTGACAGAAACGATAGCAACTTCGACCGGAAGTACGCCGAAATTCTTGATTTCGCCACCGAAGTGTTCGCGGATAAAGGATACGAGGGCGCTTCCATGCGTGATCTGTCGCGCTTGAGCGGAATGTCGCTCGCAGGACTTTACTACTATTTCGACTCCAAGGAAAAGCTGCTGTACGAAATTCAAAAGCACACGTTCTCCACCATCATTGAGCGGCTTCGCCAGCGCCTGGCTGAGTGCGATGACCCCGAAGAGCGTATTCGAATCTTCGTCCATAACCACGTCGACTATGCCGTGGCGCGGCAGAAGGCCATGAAGGTGCTATCGCACGAAGATGATGTTCTCAAAAACGACTATGGTACGGAACTGGCTACCATCAAACGCGAGTACTACAAGATCTGCCTGAAGCTCGTGGAAGAACTTGCCAAGGCGGACGGTCTGCCGTACGGCTCGCCGAACAAGGCGGAAGCCTCGACACGGACTGCGGTGATGGCGCTGTACGGCATGATGAATTGGCTCTACACCTGGTACAAGCCGCGGGTCGATCCTGACGCCGAAGCGCTTGCCCGTCACATCAGCGACATTTTTCTGCAGGGCGTCCGCGGTGAGGGTTCTGCCGGCTTGGCCGCTTCTGCCCGTGGAATTTCACAGACCATATCGCAGAGAAGAACGGGAAAGCGGGGCTGAGGAAGTTATGACTCTTGCCAGCAAACCTGAGTTCCGGCGCATCGTGGTGAACCAGCAGATTCCCTTCGTTCGCATCACGCTGAACAATCCCCCGCTCAACATTATTGACCTGGAAATGATGGGTGAGCTGCTCGGTGCTCTGGAACAAATCGAGACGATACGCGAAGTCAGTGCCATCGTCTTCGCCGGCTCTGAAAGGGCATTCTCCAGTGGAGTTGATATTGCGTCGCATTCTCCCGAGCGAGTGCGGCAAATGCTGGCGGCGTTTCATTCCGTGTTGCGCGAGGTGGTTGCGACTCGCAAGCTGACCATTGCCTCGGTTCGCCGGCATTGCCTGGGCGGCGGCGCGGAACTTGCACTGTTGTGCGACATGGTTTACGCATCTCCTGATTCGGTATGGGGTTTTCCAGAAATCAAGCTGGGGTGTTTTCCGCCTGTGGCAAGCGTGGCGCTCGCCTCGATCGTCGGACAGAAACTGGCTGCCGAAATGGTATTGACCGGGCGTACCCTCACCGGGCAGGAAGCTCTTGCTGCCGGCCTGGTCAACGGCGTTGCCGATGATCCCGAAATGCTGCTGCAGGAATGTCTGTCGCGTGTGTCGCAGTTGAGTCGGGCCGCTCTGTGCCTGGCGAAGAAGGCATTTTACGCGTGGGACTCCATCCACTTCGATAAGGGGCTGGCCAAGGCGGAGCAAATCTACATCGATGAATTGATGAAGACGCAGGATGCCCAGGAAGGCATCAAGGCGCATGGGGAGCGCCGGCGTCCGCAGTGGACGGGAAAATGAAGGAATACGAGATCACTGTTGCCGAACTGAAGTCTCTGCGCGACCGCAGTGAGGATTTGACGCTGCTGGACGTCCGTGAGCCATGGGAATTCGAGACGGCGCGAATTTCCGGCAGCACGCACATGCCGATGGGCGACGTGCCGGCGCGCTTTCAGCAGGAACTCGATCCCGACCACCACATCGTAGTGGTGTGCCATCACGGAGTGCGGTCCATGAACGTGGCCGCGTGGCTGCGGCAGCAGGGATTCGAAAAAGCGCAGTCCTTGCGCGGCGGCATCGATCGCTGGTCGCGCGAGATTGACCCGACCGTGCCGATTTATTAAGAACTTGCCGATGAAGAAAGAGTTAATCGAGTTGCGGGTGAACAGCCGCACGCACGAGCTGGCGGTGCAGCCGAATGCTCTGTTGTTAGATGTGCTGCGCCAGGAGTTAGGTCTGACTGGCTCGAAGCGCGCCTGTGACGATTCGTCTTGCGGAGCGTGCACCGTCCAGGTGGATGGCGTGCCGATGCTGGCGTGCACTATGCTGGCGGCCAGCTACCAAGGATGCGTGATTACAACCGTAGAAGGCATAGCCGACCAGGGCGGGCTAGCGGCGCTGCAGAAAGCTTACGGCGCTTTCGGCGGCTCACAATGCGGCTACTGCACGCCGGGATTCATGATGACGGTTCGCGGTCTGTTGACGAGCAATCCCGATCCCACAGAGGAGGAAATTCGCGGAGCGCTCAGCAGCAATCTTTGCCGCTGTACGGGATATTCGCAGATGTACCAGGCGATTCGCGCCGTGATCCAAGCGGAAAAGAAGAGCCAGGAACCGGCGATGGCTGGAGGCCAGCATGACTGAGTACTCGGTTATCGGCAAATCGATTGCAATGGTTGATGCTGCTGGGAAGACTACTGGTTCGGGCAAGTATGCCGACGATTTCAACCTGCCGGGGATGTTGGTTGGAAAGATTTTGCACTCTCCGTATCCGCACGCTCTGATCAAGCACATCGATACCCGGCGCGCTCGTGAGCTAGACGGCGTGGTGGCGGTCGTTACAGGAGCGGACGCGCCAAATCAGTACGGCATTTTGCCGGTGGGACACGACGAGACGGCGCTGGCGGTCGGCAAGGTTCGTTATGTAGGAGACAATGTCGCCTGCGTGGCGGCAATCAGTGAAGGGATCGCCGAGAAAGCTCTGGAATTGATTGAAGTCGAGTATGAACCGCTGCCGGCCTACTTCGATCCTGAGCAGTCGGTGAAGGCCGAGCACGACCTCATTCACGAGAACCGGCCGAATAATATGGAGAAGGACTACCACCACATCTTCGGCGATCCGGAGAAGGGCTTTGCCGAGGCCGATTACGTAGCTGAGGCGCGTTACATTGCCAATGAAGTGACCCACGCTGCGATGGAGCCGCATTGCACGCTGGCCAGCTTCGAGATCGATCCACAGACCGGCAAGCAGGGACGGCTGACGGTTTGGTCATCGACGCAAGTACCGTATTACCTGCAACACAAGCTGTCGCTGGTGCTGGATCTGCCGATGTCGCAGATTCGAGTGATTAAGCCCCTGGTGGGCGGAGGCTTTGGCGGGAAGAGCGAGATTATTCCGCTGGAAATCATCGCAGCGGTGGCAGCGCGAGCGGCAAATGTACCGGTGAAGATCACCTACACGCGAGAAGAGGTGTTTTGGGCGCATCGCGGAAGGCCGCGCACCATCATCGATCTCAAGACCGGCGTGAAGAAAGATGGCCGCATTACGGCCGTAGCGTGCAAGGTCATTCAGGATGGTGGTGCTTACTGCTCCTACGGAGTGGTGACTATCTTGTACTCAGGCGCGCTGCTGGGTGCGCTGTACGATATCCCGAATATTCGCTATGACGGCTACCGCGTGCTGACTAATAAGCCGGCGTGCGGCGCCATGCGCGGGCACGGGACAGTCAACGTACGATTTGCGTTCGAGTCGCAGATGGACGAGATCGCGGCGAAGATCGGGCTCGATCCGGCGGCATTGCGGCTGGTCAATCTGCTGAAACCCCCGGCAATAACCGTGAACGGACTGCGTGTACTGAGCTATGGTCTGCCACAATGCATTGACCGGGTGATTACGCGGTCTGGTTGGAACGAGCGCCGCGGCAAGTTGCCCAAAGGTCGCGGGCTCGGCATGGCATGCAGCCATTATGTGAGCGGCGCGGCCAACAGCATTATCCGCTCCGATATGCCGCATTCGACGGTGAACATCAAGATCGATCGCGATGGCGGCGTAGTTGTGTACACAGGCGCGGCGGAGATTGGGCAGGGCTCCGACACAATGACTGCACAGATAGCGGCCGAAGTGCTGGGATGCAGTTTGTCGCGCGTTAAGGTGATCGCCGCCGATACGGACCTTACACCCATTGATCTGGGTGCGTACTCCAGCCGCGTGACATTTATGGCGGGCAATGCAACCCTGCGTGCAGCCGAGGCGGTGAAGAAGGACATCATCAGCGCCGCGGCCCAGCGTATAGGATGTCTGGCCGAAGAGGTTGTCATGCGTGGTGACCGTGTCTGGAAGCGCGGTGCAGAGCCAGGCGAGCCCGAATCGGCTGTTGCACGCGGGCATGTGGATGGACAGATTCTGCGCGGATCGGTGTTGCAGTCTCGCAAGCAAGAGTCACCAAAGACCCACCTGAGCTTCGAAGAGGCTGTGGTAGCGGCGATTGATCTTCATGGTGGGCTGACAGGAACAGGCTCCTACGCTCCACCGATGGAAGCGCGAGGCGGCCAGCATAAAGGCGCCGGTGTCGGGCCGTCGCCTGCGTATTCTTATTCGGCGCAGGTAGCTGAAGTAAGCGTAGACGAAGAGACGGGCGTCGTTACTGTGCACAAGATTTGGGCGGCACACGATTGCGGCCGAGCTCTGAACCCGGTCGCAGTTGAAGGCCAGGTTATTGGCTCGGTGTGGATGGGTCTCGGCCAGGCATTGCAGGAAGAGATGATCTGGAAAGACGGACTAATGATGAATCCCGGACTGCTGGAGTATCGCAGTCCGTCATCGATAGAGTCGCCTGAGATCGAATGCATCATCGTAGAGAGCATCGATCCGGAAGGGCCGTTCGGCGCCAAGGAAGCAGGGGAAGGCTCGCTAGCAGCGACGATTCCCGCGATTTCTAACGCCATTTACGACGCTGTGGGAATCCGGCTGAGAGAAGCTCCGTTCAGTCCCGAGCGTGTGTTAGCAGCTCTGCGAGCTAAGAAGGGCTTGAAGAGAATCGCGATGACACAGGGCGTCGATCCCACCGGACCGACGACGTTCCGTGAGCAAGGAGGCGCGCTCTGGTATCGGGGCAAAGGTCCCGAGAGGCATGCGGAAGATCCGGCAAGAATTGGAGGTGGGCGATGAGTCTGCCGGAGTTTCGCCTGTTGCGTCCGCAGAACCTGAATGATGCGGTTGCGATGTTGTCCGGACACGGCGGTGAAGTAAAGGTCATCGCCGGCGGAACCGACTTGCTGCCGTCGCTGAAGCAGAAGCTCTTCACGCCACCTTATGTGCTCGATCTGCGGGCTATTGGCGAGTCGCGCGGCATTCGCGAGGAGGCTGACAGTAGCGTAAGTATCGGAGCGTTGACGACGCTTTCCGAGATTGAGCACTCACTGCCGGTTCGGCGCCATTTTCCTGTGTTGTTTGAGGCGGTTAGAACCATAGCATCGCCCGTGCTGCGCAATATGGGGACACTAGGCGGAAACATCTGTCTCGATACGCGCTGTCTCTGGTACAACCAGTCGCTGCTGTGGCGCAAGAGCTGCGGCTTTTGCCTGAAGAAGGATGGCCACCTTTGCCACGTTGCACCAGCGAGTAAAACCTGTTGGGCAGCGTTTTCAGGCGACACGCCGCCGGCGCTATTGTGCCTCGGAGCAGAGTTGGAGATCGTCGGTCCGAAAGGAACGCGGCGCGTAACATTGGCGGAGTTCTATGTGAATGACGGCATCGTGCGCCTAAATCTGGCACCGACCGAGATCGTGAGCCGTGTGATCCTTCCCGCCTCGTCCAGAGGTTGGCGCGGAAGCTATCAGAAACTGCGCGTGCGCGGCAGCATCGATTATCCGCTGGCTGGTGTTGCAGTCGCGCTGCGAATGAAGAGCGGCCTTGTCGAAGACGCGAGGATGGCGATTACGGCCGTGAATCCCGCCCCTCATCTGGTCAAAGACGTAGACGCGCAGCTGGTTGGTGGGGAAATCAGAGAGGAACTTGCAGAGAGGATTGGGGAAGACGCGGCTCGCACGGCGAAGCCGCTGACCACCTCGGCACTGACTCCGGAATACCGGCGTGAGATGGTCCGTGTATTCGCGAAGCGCGCGCTGCTTGCGGCGGCTGCCAACTGATGATCACCGACTGTCACGTTCACATTGCGCCCATGCAGTTGTTCAAGCCCGAAGCGCTGGCGCTGATGAAAAAATCACGCAAGGACTTCGAGCAGATTGAGCGCTACTGCCAATCTCCAACTGCTTTCCTGAAGCACATGGATGAGATCGGCATTGAGCGGGCCGTGCTGATCAACTATGTCGCGCCGGAAGTGATTGGTTTCACACCGGAGGTAAACGAGTTCGTCGCCGACTACGTGAAGGAAGCGCCCAAGCGGTTAATTTCTTGCGGCAGCGTTCATCCCCGGCATACCAAGAACGTACTGGCGGATATGGAGCAGATTGTGCGGCTGCGGATTCGGCTGATCAAGGTTCATCCTCCGCATCAGTTGCTTTATCCCAATGACTATCTGAACGGCGTTAAAGAACTCGAGATCATTTATCGTGCCGCGGAAGCGAATGGCATTCCCATCATGGTTCACACGGGAACGTCGATTTTTCCGGGCGCGCGAAACAAGTTTGGCGATCCGATTTATGTCGATGATGTTGCGATTGATTTCCCCAATTTGAAGATTCTGCTGGCGCACGGTGGAAGGCCGCTTTGGATGGACAGCGCGTTTTTCCTGGTGCGGCGACATCCGAACGTGTACCTCGACATCAGCGGGATTCCGCCGAAGTCGCTGCTAAAGTACTTTCCGCGGCTGCAAGAGATCGCACACAAGACGCTGTTCGGCACCGATTGGCCGGGGCCGGGCGTACCGGAAATTGCGAATAATTTGCGCGAGTTTCGCAATCTGCCATTGACCGAGGGCGTGAAACAGCAAATTCTTTCGCAGACAGCTTTGCAGATCTGGCCAGCCTGATCTAATCCTGTTTCTGTGCCGTAGCCGTAATTCCTACGGCAGCCCGTATGAGACTCCACAGTTGTGCGTGTCCGGTGCGCGATTTTGCGGAGAAAGGGATTATCTCTCGGGTGTCGATTTGAAGCCGTTCCGCAATTGTTGTTAAGGAATTGCGCAGCTGGTTAGAGGAAACCCGATCGGATTTGGTTCCTACAACAAGGTAGGATTTCTTATGATGGCGCAACCACTCCAGCAGTTGTTCATCGAGTTTTTGCGGCGAAATCGAGACATCCACCAGCACCAGGCATAACACCAGCGATGAACGCGACTTCAAATAGGGATCGATGAAGAAGGACCACCGCGCGCTGATTTCCGTGGGCACGCGAGCATAGCCGTAGCCGGGTAGATCGACGAAGAAAAACTCGGGATGCGGTTTGGCGGGCCTTCGTAACTCAAAAAAGTTGATGGTCTGGGTGCGGCCGGGGGTGTTGCTCGTCTTCGCGATTTTGCTACCCACCAGCGCATTAATCAGGCTCGACTTGCCGACATTGGAGCGGCCGAGGAAGGCGATCTCGGGCACGCTTGAGGCGGGGAAGTGTTTTGGATCGGCGGCACTGGCGACAAAGTGAGCGGAAAAAATCACCTGTTCAATATGGCCGGAGGGAGAGGAAAGAGCAAGGAGTCCCAAAAAACCAGACTCAACGCCCACAATTGCCGAAATAAGGCCATTGTGGGCCAACCACGGGCTTCACTGCAACTTCAAGGGCCGTTTGTCCTCGACATCTTCCGGTCGGACTGGGCGGAGCTTGTGCCAGAAATACAGAATCGCCGCGACGATGATGGCGATGCCGACACTGATGGCAAAGAAAACGCGATAGGCGGGCAGCAGGATGAGAAGGGCCACAACGGTGCCGATGGCGACCACGAGGGCGGCGCTTCCTTTCATCGAGATTCCAAATCGTGATTCAGTCGCCATATGCTGACTATTGTAGTGCGGCGGGGCGAGGAGGCAACGCCTCACAACTGCCAAGAGAAGGCAGTTGTGGGCTACCCAGAAAACACCCCACCCGGCCAGATGCCGGCCGGATCGGACGCCGGGTACTTGATCGAATGGTTATTTACTGATGTGCGGTCGGCGCTTCAGCGGTTGGAGGAAGGGCGGCGATGGTTGGCGTTTCCTCCGTCACTTCCGGCAGCGGACTCTCCAGCGCCAGCGCCAGAACATCATCCATGGTTTTCACGAAGTGCAGCTTCATAGCAATGCGCAGGTTCTCGGGAACTTCGGCGAGGTCTTTCTCGTTGTCTGCCGGGAGAATGACCTCAAAAAGACCTGCGCGGTGAGCGGCGAGAAGCTTTTCCTTGAGGCCTCCGATAGCCAGCACTTTGCCGCGCAACGTGATCTCGCCGGTCATGGCGATGTCCCGGCGGACCGGGATGCGGCTGAGCGCGCTAGCGATGGCGGTGGCCATAGTGATGCCGGCGGAGGGACCATCTTTCGGGATCGCGCCTTCGGGGACGTGGACGTGGATGTCAAGGTTGCGATAGAAGTCACGCGGCAGGCCGAGGCGATGGGCACGTGAACGCACGTACGACATAGCAGCTTGCGCCGACTCCTGCATGACATCGCCGAGCTTGCCGGTGAGCGTCAGCTTGCCCTTGCCATCAACGGTGGCGACTTCGGTGGTGAGAATCGAGCCCCCCACCTCGGTCCATGCCAGGCCGGTGACGAGGCCGATTTCGCTGCGCTCGTGAACTTCGGTGTCGCGGAACTTCATCACGCCAAGGTAATCGCCGACATTTTCAGCAGTCAGCCTGACTGAGAATTGGTCGCCTTCCTTGACGACCTTGCGAGCCACCTTGCGGCAAATGTTGCCGATTTCGCGTTCGAGATTGCGCACGCCTGCTTCGCGAGTGTAGTTGCGGATAATGGTAGTGAGTCCCTCGTCGGTGAAGAGGATGTTCTTGTCGGTGAGGCCAGTCTGCTCACGCTGCTTGCGAACAAGGTACTGCTTGGCGATCTCGACTTTCTCCGGTTCGGTGTAACCCTGGAGACGCAGCACTTCCATGCGGTCTTGCAGTGCTGGGGGAATGGTGTGCAGCACGTTGGCAGTAGCGATGAAGAACACCTGCGACAGATCGTATTCGACGTCGAGGTAGTGATCGACGAACATGTAATTCTGCTCGGGATCGAGGACCTCGAGCAGGGCAGCCGACGGGTCGCCGCGGAAATCCATCGACATCTTGTCGACCTCGTCGAGCATAAAAACCGGATTCTTGGTGCCAGCCTTCTTCATCATCTGGATGATCTGACCCGGTAGGGCGCCGATGTACGTGCGGCGATGGCCGCGGATTTCAGCTTCATCGCGCACGCCGCCTAGCGACATGCGGACAAACTTGCGGCCGGTGGCTTTGGCGATGCTCATGCCCAGCGAAGTCTTACCGACTCCCGGAGGTCCGACGAAGCAAAGGATTGAGCCCTTGGGATTTTTTACCAACTGGCGGACTGCGAGGAACTCGAGAATGCGGTCCTTGATTTTCTCCAGACCGTAGTGATCTTCGTTCAGGACCTTCTCGGCGATTTCGATGTTCCGGATTTCTTTCGAGCGTTTCTTCCATGGCACCGCGAGCAGCCAGTCGAGGTAGTTGCGCGAGACGGTCGATTCGGCCGACATGGGTGGCATGGCTTCGAGCTTTTTGAGCTCCTGGATGGCCTTCTCGTGGGTCTCGCGAGGCATGCCGGCGGCGTCGATTTTCTTTTTGAGCTCGTCGAATTCACTCTTCTCGCCGCGGCCCAGTTCTTTCTGGATGGCCTTGATCTTTTCGTTAAGGTAGTACTCTTTCTGCGCCCGCTCCATTTGCCGCTTCACCCGCGACTGGATGGTGCGATCCATGTTGAGCTTTTCAATCTCAACGTCGAGGACATCGCCGATGCGGCTGAGACGCTCGGCGGGGTCGAAGATTTCCAGCAGTTCCTGCTTTTCTTCGATGGAGAGCTGCAAGTTTGCGGCGATGGTGTCGGTGAGTTTCGACGGATCGTCGTTGCGGACCGCGGCGATCATCGTCTCGTAGTTGAGCGACTGGCAGAGCTTCACGTACTGCTCGAAGAGACCAGTAACGCGTTGCATCGCAGCTTCGACTTGTGGGGTCATCTCGGCGCCATACTTGGCAGTGCGGACGGTGGCTTCGAAGTAGCCGTCCGTGTCGACCACCTGCAGGATTTTCCCCCGCTCCAGACCTTCGACGAGAACCTTGATATTGCCATCGGGCAGCTTCAGACTCTGGACGATGTTGACGATGGTGCCGACCTGATAGATCTCGTTGGGCTTGGGCTCATCGATACTGGCATCATGCTGGGTGGCGAGGAAAATCTTCTTGTCGCCGGCAAGGGCCTCTTCCAGGGCCCGCACGCTCGACTCCCGGCCAACCACGAAAGGGGTCATCATGAACGGGAAGATGACCACGTCGCGGATGGGCATCATGGGGAGTTTTTTGGTCTCGAATTTTTCTCGCTGAGTCACTGGAACCGCCTTGTCGTAGGAGCGCTGAGGCTCGCAATCAGAACTAGCTGATAACCCGTCTTGTGCGGGGTTCGCTGGTTGGAGGAAACCTAACGACAAATGTAGGATAACACGCAGTCGAGCGGAGCCGAGCGTTCATTGCGGCAGCTGGTGTATCCACTCATTAACGATTTGGTGCTCGGGCTCATGCCCCGGCAAGAACGTGCCATTGGTAAAAAAAGCGACTCGGTGCGCCAACCAAAAAAATGCAAAACGGTGCGACAGAATCGCACCGTTTTACTCCTCGGCCAGAGGTCGTTATCTCTTTAGCCCGCCTTCTCCATGATCGGCAGGTTAACGTTTCGGTTCTGCACCATCTCTTCAGTGACTTCGAAGTCCTTCACGCGCTTCTGGCTGGGCAGGTGATACATCAGGTCGAGCATCAGCTCTTCCAGAATCATGCGTAGGCCGCGTGCACCAACTTTGCGCGACATGGCCTCGCGCGCGATGCAGCTCAGCGCATCGTCGCTGAACCGGAGCTTTACGTTCTCGAATTCGAAGAGCCGCTGGTATTGCTTAATGATCGCGTTCTTCGGCTTGGAGAGAATTTCGACCAGCGCCGATTCGTCGAGGTCATTGAGCACACCCACGACGGGGAGCCGGCCGACGAACTCGGGGATCAATCCGAACTTGATTAGGTCCTGTGGCTCCACTTTTGCGAGTAACTCGGTGTCGCGCTTGTTGGCTTCGGTGAACGCGGTTTCCTTCGTCTGGTCGGTGCGGAAGCCCATGGAGCGCTTGCCCAGGCGGCGGGAAATGGTGCGCTCGAGGCCAACGAAAGCTCCGCCACAAATAAAGAGGATGTTGGTGGTATCGACCGGCGTGAATTCCTGGTGCGGATGCTTGCGTCCGCCTTGGGGAGGCACGTTGGCGACGGTACCTTCGAGAATCTTCAGCAGCGCCTGTTGCACGCCCTCGCCTGAGACATCGCGGGTGATGGACGGGTTCTCGTCTTTGCGGCCGATTTTGTCGATTTCGTCGATGTAGATGATGCCGGTCTGAGCCCGGGCAACATCGCCGTCGGCTGCTTGTAGCAGCTTGAGGATGATGTTCTCCACGTCCTCGCCAACATAGCCGGCTTCGGTGAGCGTGGTGGCATCGACGATGGCAAAGGGAACGTCAAGCATCTTGGCCAGCGTTTGCGCCAGCAGCGTCTTTCCGGTGCCGGTGGGTCCGATGAGCAGGATGTTCGACTTGGAGAGCTCAACTTCGCCAGTCCGCTGGCGGTTCATGTAGACGCGCTTGTAATGGTTGTAAACCGCGACGGCGAGCTTCTTCTTGGTCTGGTGTTGACCGATCACGTACTCGTCGAGGAAGGTTTTGACCTCGGACGGCTTGGGCAGCTGGTGAGGCGGGGCCGAGGTCTGGGTCTCAGACCGGTCGTCTTCCAGAATAGAGTTGCACACCGCCACGCACTCATCGCAAATGTAAGCGCGCGGGTAATCGGTGGGTGACGAAATGAGCTTGGCGACAGCGTCCTGCGATTTGTGGCAGAACGAACAGCGGAGAACTTCGTCCGTACCAGTCCTTGTTCTCACGGCAGAATACTCCTTGGCACAACATGCCCCTTGGGCCAATTCCCAACGGAACGCCTTGGATCGCGTACGCTTTCGCAGCGCCTTTCGCTCTGTCGAAACCGTTCATCGCAGAATCATCTGCTCTGAGGCCATCGCAACCCATTGCGCTTCGTATGCCCATATTGAAGCACAACTTGCCGCATTCGCGCGTACTTCGGCGGTATTTGGCAGTACAACTTTTGAACCACACTGGTAATTCTTGCGTACGGTGGAAGACCGGCCAGGGGCCGACAGCGTCGATGCTTTACTTGTGCTTGTAAATGATGTCGTCTATGATGCCGTACTCCTTGCCCTGCTGAGCATTCATGATGAAGTCGCGTTCGACGTCGCGCTCCACCTTTTCCAGCAGCTGACCGGTGTGTTTAGCCAGGATCTGATTGGTGATTTCGCGCATGCGCAGAATTTCGCGCGCGTGGATGTCGATATCAGTGGCCTGTCCGGATAAGCCCGACATCAGCGGCTGGTGAATCAAAATACGCGAGTTCGGCAGCGCGAAACGCTTCTTGGCGGCTCCGCCTGCCAGTAGGGTTGCTGCCATGCTCGCAGCCTGGCCAATGCAGATAGTAGTGACATCAGGGCGGATGAACTGCATGGTGTCGTAAATGGCCATGCCAGCGGTGATAGAGCCGCCCGGCGAATTGATATAGAGCGAGATGTCTTTCTCCGGATCTTCGGCTTCCAGGAACAGCATTTGCGCGATGATCAGGTTGGCAACGTTGTCATCGATAGGAGTGCCGAGGAAGATAATGTTGTCGCGCAGGAGTCGGGAATAAATGTCGTAGGCCCGCTCGCCCCGGCTGGTTTGTTCGATCACCATCGGTACCAGCATGTTCTGGAAACTCCTTCTGAATGCCGGCGAAAATCGGGGCCGGCGGATATGAATCCGTGGGGTGCAATCGCTTTAGGCGAGTTGGCGATAAAGGCGGTTCAGTGTCTTCTCATTGCGGATGCGATGCCGAATTCTATCCAGCCCCCCATCCTGCGTCAAACGTGCGCGTAGCTGCTCAACCGGTTGTTTTGCCTGTGTTGCCAAGGCCTCCAGCTCCTGGTCCATTTCCTCATCGCTGACTTCGATCTTCTCGTTATCGGCGATGTGCTCAAGAATTAGCGATGCTTTCACCTCCCGCAGCGCGCCTTCACGTTGGCCAGCGCGCAAACGATCGAAATCCATGCGCTTCATGTCTTCGGTACGCATGCCTTGCGCGGCGAGCGCGCGCAGGCCGCGCTCGAGGCGAAGGTCGATCTGCTGGTCGACCATGGCATCGGGTACAGGGAAGTCGTTTCGTTTAATCAGTTCGGCAACAATCTTGTCCTTGCCCTGATGCTCCGCCTCGTGCTGCTTTTCCGCTTTCATGTTGTCGCGCAAACGAGTGCGGAGGTCTTCGTAAGTCTCGAAATCTTTCGAGAGCTCCTTAGCGAACTCGTCTGTCGGTTCAGGAACGGTGCGGGTCTTGATAGTCCTGACTTTCATTTCGTAGGTCAGGGTCTTGCCGGCCAGCCGCTTATCGGAGAAATCATCGGCATACTTCACATCGAAGCTCCGCTGCTCGCCGGCTTTGGCTCGGCGGAGATTTTCAGAGAACTCGGGGATGGTGTTGTCGCCGCCGATTTCGACCATGACCTCATCCACTTCGACGGGCTTAGCCTCCGTACCTTCTTCCGTGTCCTTGGGGATGCCCTTGAATCCGACCACAGCAAAATCGCCGTCGGAAAGGGGACGGTCTTCCTCTACTGGATTAAAGGTCGCTTGCTGCAAGCGAAGGTTTTTGAGCGCCTGCTCGACCTCGTCCTCGGTGACCGTGGTGTCGATGGTATCGGCCTTGATGTCGTCATAGGGCGCAACCTTGAACTCGGGGAGGATTTCGAACTCCGCGGTGAACTTCAGCGGCGCGTCATTCTCCATGTGCAGGTCGGTAACCCGCGGCTGCGAGACGGGGACCAGGTTGTGCTTTTTAGTCTCCTCGCGGAAGTAGCGGGGAACTAGCGACTCGACGACTTCGCTCTTGATATCGTCGCCAAAGCGTTGGCGGACTACCGAGGCAGGGACTTTTCCTTTGCGGAATCCTGGGATGCGGGCCATTTTGGCATAGCGCGAGACGATCCTCTCGCGCTCGCTGCTGACCACTTCGCTGGGCACTTCGATTGTCAGTTGGCGCTTGCAGGGATTAGTGGTTTCAGGGGTACTGGTTTCTGTCGTCAACGAATTGCCTTCTAGGAAAGAGAATCTCGCGGAACCGCCGCAATAGGGAGAACCGCTGAATGCGACCGGCGTCAGTTACGTGGATATGTAGTGCAAAATCCAGGTTCGGACGCTGTTTTAAGTGTATGAAACGGCGGTGAGGCGGTCAAACAACAGAGCTTTCAAGCGTCAGTTTGGTTATCCGTTCTCAGTCAGAGAGTCGTCGCCTGTGCAATCCTGGAATTTCATCGCCAGTTATTCCACAAGAAATGGAAGGCTGGAATTTGTATTGGGTCTTGCCAGAGTTCGCGCGCAGTCCGCCCGGCGAGTACGAGGCACTCGACCAACAAAGTCTTGCGTTGACAGAGGAGGGAGAGAGCCGTGCTTCTCGGCTTGCCTTGAGGCAAGCTTTGGAAGGTTGTATCAGTTACTCGCGTCTCTTGCAGATTCCCCGAGATTGATTTCCTGGTACCTACGGCAAGTTACGTAGAAACTTCAGGGTTTCTCCGACTATTCCACTCGTTAAGCATCGAGTACGCTAAACCAGCGAATGCGCTCTAGCGTACCCGCTGCGCCACCTCGTCTGCGGTATTCGACCGCACGAGGAGGAACGATCTTGAGATTTCATCGATTGCTCGGATTTGTGTTCGTCACTCTGGTCGTGATGAATTTATGTGCTATTGCGCCGGCACAAGTGGCAGTGGGCGTTGTGGTGAGTTTTGGACCACCTGCGCTGCCGGTATATGTTCAACCACCCTGCCCCGCCGAGGGATACCTGTGGGTCCCGGGTTACTGGGCATGGGATCCCGACTTCGACGATTACTTCTGGGTGCCAGGCACATGGGTTCTGCCGCCGACAGTTGGATTTCTTTGGACGCCGGGTTATTGGGCATGGAACAGCGGTGGCTTCGTCTTTACCGACGGCTACTGGGGGCCAGTGGTTGGTTTTTACGGCGGCATCAATTACGGTTTTGGCTATTTCGGTGAAGGCTACGTTGGCGGACGCTGGGACCATGACCGCTTCTATTACAACCAGACCGTCAACAATGTGAATGTCACCACCGTTCACAACGTTTACAACCAGACTGTGGTGAACAACTACACGACCCTCAACCGGGTGAGCTACAACGGCGGTCAGGGAGGAACGACGACCCGTCCGACGGCGCAGCAGGAATCGGCGGCGCGCGAACGACGTGATCCACCGGTGGCCGCTCAGGTTCAACAAGTACAAGCGGCGCGCGGTAACCAGCAACTGCGGGCTTCAGTCAACCAGGGCAAGCCTCCGATCGCTGCAACCGACAAGCCTGGGTCATTCCGCGGAGCGAACGTCGTAGCAGCCCAACAGGCCGGGGCACCGTATCATCCGCCGGCGCAGCACGCGGCAAACCAGCCTAACCCCAACGCACCGCGAACGGCAAACCAGCCTAACCCCAACGCGGCTCGAACTGAGAACGCACCTAATCCTCCTGCTCATGCAAAGGACGTTCAGCCGCATACGATGCCGGCTGCGGATACGGGAAACGCGAAGCAGGACAAGCAATATCAGAAGGAGCAGCAGAAGCTAGAGGCACAGCAACAAAAAGACCATCAGCAACTGGAGCAACAGCAGGCGAAAGAGCATCAACAAGCTACCAAACAGCAAGCGAGCGAGGCTCAAATGCAGCAAATGGAGCAGCGACACCAGCAGCAAACCCAGCAGATGGAGGCGCGACACAATCAGCAAATTCAACAGATGCAACAGCGGGAGGCGCCCTCAGTGGCGCATAACCCGCCGAGACCACAACAGCCTCCCCCAAAGTAGCGACTGCTGCTCGGAAAAACAAAAGGTCCGCGGATGCGGTAACGATCCGCGGACTTTTTTTGAAAAGAAGACCCGCCCCAGTCCTGGCACCCAGGTTCGGAAAATTGTGTAAGATGAGTCACCCTGCTTCCGTGTAGCTGCTTCCGTGGTGCACCAATTCACTGGTGAGTTTCTAGTCGTTAATTATCTGCGGGAGGAAATATGTATCGGCGCTCAGTATACAAGATGGTGATGTTCACGGTTATTCTCGTGACGGCCATTCGCATGATCGCGCAGCATGAACATCCAGCGCCTGAGAAGCTTGGTACTGTCGATTTCCCCACCACTTGTTCACCAAAGGTGCAGGCCCAGTTCAATCGCGCAGTGGCCCTGCTTCACTCCTTTGCCTATAGCGAGTCGGAGAAAGGATTTCAGGAGGTACTGGCACTCGAGCCGAACTGTGCAATGGCGCACTGGGGTATTGCGATGTCGTACTATCACCAACTGTGGGAGCCGCCACTCGATGACAGCTACGCGAAAGGTGCGGCGGAGTTGGTGCAAGTATCGAAGTCACCGCCAAAGTCGAAGCGCGAATTGCAATACGTCGCGGCGCTGAACACGGTCTACTCGAACGCTGACCAGCCATCGTTGCGAGAACGGATGGTGATTTACGAACGCAAGATGTCGGAAGTGGCAAAAGCGAATCCACACGATACCGAAGCGCAGGTCTTTTATGCTCTGGCGCTATTGTCGACAGCTCCGCCGACGGATAAGACCCATGCCAATCAGAAAAAAGCGGTAGCGCTGCTGGAACCACTCTACGCCTCAAACCCCGAGCATCCAGGGATAGTGCACTACATGATCCATGCATACGACAACGCGGAGATGGCTTCGCAGGGAGTGAAAGCAGCGCGTGAGTATTCGAAGATTGCGCCGTCGGTGCCACATGCGCTGCACATGCCATCACATATTTTCACGCGACTAGGCATGTGGAATGAAAGCGTCGGTTCGAACCAAGCGGCCCGGCAAGCCGCTCGTGAGCATGACGATGTTGATGAGGAGTTGCATGCGATGGACTATCTCACGTATGCATACCTCCAGCTTGGACGTAGCGAGGATGCCGCTGCAGTGGTTGCCGACTTAAACAAGATGAGCGGACTGCAGGGGCTGAACTTCAAAGTGGGATACGCGGCAACAGCGATGCCTGTGCGACTTGCCGTCGAAAGGCGCAAATGGGCGGATGCCGCTGCAAGCGAGGCTTCGACGAACGCGCCGCCCGAGGTGGCTGCGGTGGCAGTGTGGGCGAGAGCGATTGGGCTGGCACGGCTGGGGCGTTTGGACGACGCGACGGCGGAAGTAAAGCAATTGACGGCAGCAGAAGTCCGCTTGCGCAACGGTGGCAACAAGTATTGGGCTGATCAGGTGGCAATTCAGATTGCGGAAGCGAATGCGTGGATCGAAATGGCAAGAGGAAATGTTACATCCGCGAGGAAGCAGCTGAGTGAGGCGGCCGATCTCGAGGACTCCATCGAAAAGCTGCCGCTAACACCTGGACCGATCGTTCCGGCGAGAGAACAATATGCAGATTTGTTGCTTGAATTGAAGCAGCCAAACGAGGCACTGAGTCAATTCGAACCGTCGCTGCAGCAATCCCCGGGGCGACGGAATGCATTAGTAGGAGCAAGCAGGGCGGCCGAACTCAGCAAGAATCAGGAGAAATCAGAGTTCTACGAGGCGGAACTGAAGAAACTGCCCGAACGCTGAACTCACGCTAACGGAATAAGGTCACGGTGGAAGCCCTGCCCTGTCGTACTGCTATCAGCGCGGAATTCCACCCCCGTGTATTCCAGCCGCGAATCCGCCAGACCCGCCATGGAAGCTGGGACCCATCACTCCAAATCCGGGACCTGGGGCTGGTCTTGCTAGGCTCGGGCGAACTGGTGCCATTCTCGGCGGGGGAGCTGCCCCTCGATAGGCGGGAACGGCTACGCGGCCGTGACTGTATCCGTGAGGCCAGTAATACCGGTATGGGTAATACGGCGCATAGCCTACCCATAGAGGCGAGTAGAAGCCCCATCCAAATGGGCTATAGAAGATGCCGTCGGCAGGAATCCACGTGTAAGCCCAGAACGCAGCGTCCCAGTACCATCCCGGACCATACCAACCCGGTCCGCTAGCATAGTATTGGCGCGCTACATCGACGTTCGCCTCAGCAAGGTACTGCGAACGGAGGCTGCTGAAGCGATAAAGATCGCTCGCCTCCAACGCATCTTTGTCGAACTTCACCGTCTTCAGTTTGCCAGACTGATTCAGGTCGACTTCGTGCCCACCTTTGAGCTTGACGTTCTGGTCATTGTCCTCCACCTGAGCCTCGCCTTTCACCACCAGCACGTTTGCGCGGTCAGCATCGAAGGCGTACAGACCGTCCTTGCCAAGCTCGGTGGTGGCGCCATCTTCGCCGATGCGAAGCTGGTTATAGGGATGAATCTCTGCTACTTCAACTGTGGCTTGTCCCTTTACCAGGTTGGCTTGCGTATTCGTCAGATTCGCCGAGACCATCTCCACCGTGCTGTTATCGCCGACGCGCAAAAATACGCCCGGCGTGAGCAGAATCTCTGCCTTGCCATTTCCCGTCGCGAGAGACTGTCCGGGTTGGAGCTCGGCCGAGCCGATTGATTTCGAATCGAGCGGTTGATCCGCTAAAGTGACTTGTCCTTCGACGTAGTTGATACTTCCTGGAATCGCTGTGCCTACGCCCCACGCGGGCGCAGTAAGAACGCTTGCCAGGAAGAAAGCTGCAAAGGCCTTCAAACCCAGCAATTTCATGATGTTTACCTCTAAAACTACTTCCTATCTTTTCTTTCTCTTTCTCTTTCTGTTCAATTCAATTAGATGCGCGAGGAGCGCAATCGACACGAAGGCAGTAGTAACGCTCGGTCGTAGCAGAGCCTTCACCACGGAGGCACAGAGTCTGCGGAGAAGAACTAAATCAAAATTCCTTCTGTCTCTGGGCCAGCCGTGGTGAAGATCGCAAAAGGCAAGCCGCGAAAGGCACAAGCGAACCGCGTGGAGTGAACCCTCTTTGCGCGAGCGCCCCGTCTTCTCAACTTGGCAAGCCCAGCTTCTTCTTTGCCAGCGGCCGCGCGAAGGCATTGGTCGGGTTATGGAAGTTGATCGTCAGAACCTGGCGGTAGAGCTTCATTGCCTCGTCCCTGTTCGCGCTCTTCTCATAAGCCTGGGCGAGCAGAACCAAGATGAATGGATCGTTCTGGTCTGCCTTCCGTAGCTCGTCAATGGCAGCCTGATAGTTACCGTTGTAGTAGTCGACATACCCGGCGAGGTATGGGTAGAAGCGCTGCTGCTCGGGCGGGAGCATGCCCTTGTCGAGGGTGGTCTTGGCAAACTTGACGTCCTCGTCGGCTTCAACTTTCTGGCCATTTCGCGCGGCGATGCGGGCCTTCGCGCTTTGGTATCGGAATTCCGCGAGGTCCTTGTCGGCATCTGAAAGATTCGGCGCGTGCATAGCGGTGGTGTAGCCGGTCTGATACCACTTGGCGGCTCCGTGAGTGTCGCCACATTCGAGAGCGATGCGCGCCAGTTCATTGGCAGTGGCCGCGGCATCGAGAGGCTTCGCAGCCTGCATTTGGGCCTCGTAAACCTGCTGCTCGTTATCGGTAACGAGCGGCAGATCGCAAGAGAACGCGAAGGAAATGGCGAGTGTCCGCAGCGCCTGAAGGTGGCGATCAGGCGGAGCGACTTCCAATGCTTTTTGTAAGTAGGTGTGCGCCTTTGTGTAGTCTCCTTTGAGATCGAGCACGATGCCGGCGTTGAGGTTGGCCTCGTAGCTGTTGGGATCAGTGGCCAATATTTGCGTGAGGGTGGCAAGAGCTTCGTCCTGCTTGCCTTCGCTGTTGAGCTGCTGCGCCCGCTTGATCTGCGGATTTACGGGCGGTTGCGCAGTAGCAGGCGCCGCCGGACTTTGAGCGAGAAGCGCGCTAGCGCAGAACAAGATCAGGAGCACGACAGTGGTTTTCATGGCGGTGGGAGTATGACACAGCCGTGCAAAGCGCGCACTTGCCCTGGCGTTGCGCTCCACTACAATGCAACAACAAAGGTTACGGCTTCGGCTTGCTGGTTGCTGCACCGGTCTTTGGCGCAGCTTTTGCCGCCGTCTTCTTGGCCGTCGGTTTGGGATGCGCATCTGCGTCGATCTGATGTGCCACTGTGTCAGACTCGGCGACGAATGTCGCCAGCACCGCATCCACAGCAAACTGGCTGGCGTCAGCAGCAAGGGACATATCTTTGAAGTCGGGAGAAGCACTACCGACTTTGTAAAGGGTCACGCTGGTGACAGCCTGATACTTGGCAGGATCCAGCGTTACGCCTTTGGGTAGTGAAGATGGCGGAAGCCCACCGGTATTTGCATCCTTCACCGCGGTCGGAACCGTGTACACAATGTAATCGCATTGTTTGGTGCGCGCTTCGTTTTCGACATCGGCATGCGGGGACTGAGCATCGAGCGGCACCACTTCGAGCTTGTTGCGTTCCAGCTCGCTGATCAGGTTGAGACGCAAGTTGTCGGTGGGCAACGACTGCCCCGTCATGTCTTTGATCTTCACCACTCCGATGCGAATAGCGCCGGCCGCTTTGACCGGTACGGACGCTGGCGCGGGTGGCGCGGACGCAGGTGGTGCAGGCGCGGCACCGGGATGGGCAGCAGGGTCCGGAGCGGAGGCCGTGGGGGCGGCATTCGATGCGGCACCGGCCATGGCCGACATATCCATCACGCGGCAGCCAGGCGGCATCTCAAACAGCGGTGCCTCCAGCGTGGTGTTGGAAACGGCGACGACCTCCGTGCTCATGGTGAAGGTTCGGTGCTCGGAGGTCATAGTTGTGGTTTGCTTCATTGGGAAGCCGAGCTCTGTCGCGCTGCCACTGCCTTTCACGACAACGCGATCCATGCAGCCAGGTTTTGCGCCAGGTCCACCGCAGGCCATGGCGCGATAGTCTTCGCTGGCGCAGGAGAAGTTGGCCGACAGGTCTGCGTACCAGCCGTCGACTTCCATCTTCATGTGCGACTGATTGCAGGCATCGGGGCTCGACTCCATGATCATCGAAGACTTAATGTGGCGGGCTTTGTAGCCGAACATGTCCTGGCGCTCGCCCGTGTCGGTAGAGGTGCGGGTGATGGTAATCACGCCACCCTTGCGTGGAGCGGCGGCCGGTTCGCCTCCTGCCATTCCGCGGGTGATATCGCGCATGCCGGGAGCCGTTGGGCAGGCTGTCTCGCCTCCAGCCATCGACATCACCATGCACTGATCGCCCATGACGGTGACAATCCGCTTCTGGTCGCATTGTGTGATGGTGGCCGAACCAGTGCGTCCGCCATAGGACATCTCCCGGCGTTCACGAGCGCCTTTGATATACACCGTGCTTTCCATGGTGTGTCCCTGGACGGTAGTGCGGGTGGTGAGCTTAAGATCGGCGAACGCGAAATTTGCGCTGCAAACAAGAGCAGAGAGCATGCAGAACGAAAGGCGCTTCAAAAGGTCCCTCCTCGGGAAGAACGCAGCAACACCGCGATAATACGACGTTGCGACGAAGGACAAAATCAAAATGAGGCCCCCGCGAGGCAGCCTATGCCCAATTCGGTCCACGGGCTCAACGATGACCCAGGAAGGCCTCGAGCTTCTCCATCTCACGATGGGCCACGTCGATGTAGTGGCGGGCGCGCTCGGTGTCGCCAGAATTCACAGCTTGGGCGGCCTTGTCCAGATCATTTCGCATATTGCTACGGGCTGCCACCATATCGCCCCGCAGACCCAGGCCGCTGCTGTGCAACTGTTGCTCCAATGTTCCCAGGCTGCTTTCCACCGTGGCGGCGCGGCCCTGGAGCTGATCGAGCTCTGTCTCCAGGGCATCCAGCAAATGTTTCTGTTCCAGCGCCGCCTGTTGCTGCGCCTGAAGATCAGCCTCTGAAGGTGCGGGTGGAAGATTGTCAGCGGTCGGCCGTGCGGAGGGCGCCCGCTTGCTGAGCGCCGTCGGAGTTGCGGCCTGAAGCGCCTCGGCAGGCGCGGGCGGTGGCGGAGTTGTGGGCTTGTCGGGCGGCGCAGGAGTGGTTGCCGCCGATGCCGTTACAGTGGGGGCGGAGGCAGTCGTGGCTGCCGTGGAAGCTTTTGCCTCCGGAGCCGGTGGAGTCGCAGTTTGTTCGCGCAGCCGCTGCTGATGCGACTTGTAAACTGCGTCGCCGGCAAGGAACGCTGCCACCAACACCACGCCGACAACGAGGAGCAGGCTTCGATTGATAGGCGATGCGGAACCGGTCGAATTGGGGACGCTAAAGCCGGGATCAGCGCGCGGGGGAGTCATAGCCGCCACTGCGATGGTAGGAGCTACGCTGGCGACAGGTTGCGACGCCTGCGTCGCCTCGGTAATTTGCGACAACGCCCGGCGAAATTCGTCCGCGGACTGGAATCGTTCGGCAGGATTCTTCGCGAGGGCCTTCATGATGATCTCGTTCAGTCCCTTGGGTAGCCCGGCCACAATGTCGGCAGGCTGACGCGGCATTTCCTTGACCTGCGCCTGCATGATGGCGAAGCTGCTAGTTGCGCTGAACATGCGTTGATGGGTCACCATCTGGTACAACGACACGCCGACAGAGTACAGATCGGACCGCTCGTCTGTGGGTTGGGATTGGACTTGCTCAGGCGAGGCAAAGTCGAGGGACCCAAGCGTTGCCCCCGTCACAGTCAATCCAACTTCGTCGGCTGAGCGCGCAAGGCCGAAGTCCATCAGCTTCACCACGCCTTGTGGGGTGAGCATCAGGTTGCCGGGCTTGATGTCGCGATGAATGACGTGACGGGCGTGAGCGTAGCTCAATGCAGAAAGCACCTGTTCGATGTAGGTCAGTGCGTCAGCGATTGCAATGCGGCCTTGTTGAAGGCGGTCGGCCAGCGAGACGCCCTCGACATACTCCATGATCATGACGAACTGATCGCCGGCAGTGAAGGCGGTGCGCAGGGCCGCAATGTTGGGATGGTCGAGGGCGGCGAGGGTCTTGATCTCGCGCATGAAGCGCGCGACAAACTCGCTACGTCCCGCGAGGTCTGGAAGAATAACCTTCATCGCCTCGATACGATCCGACAGCACATTACGCGCCAGGTATACTTTGCCCATGCCACCATGGCCTAACTCGCGAATGATCTCGTAATCGCCGATACGTTCTGGGGCGTTGTCGCTCATGCGAGGGACCTCCTGCTGACCTAAAACGCTGGGGGAAGGAAGAATAGTCGCATGGAGCATACACCGAAAATCAACACGAAGCGATTGATGCCAGAACCACTGGAGCCTTGCCTGGTAGGTTTGACAGCCCGTCCGCAATTTTCTAACCTTGCTGAATTACAGTAAGGTTTGGGGTCGGGGAATGTCGCAGAATAATAATGAAATGAAAAATTCGGATCGCGAGCTGGGGATGTCACGCAACATTACCCGGCGCGATTTCCTGAATGGTGTCAGCGTCGGCATTGGCGGCGCGATGTTAGCTTCAAAGACGGTGCTCCTGGCGACGCTCGAAGGCGCGACGCTGGACCACGAAACGGTTTCGCAGGCAAGCAAGAGTTACTATCCTCCCGCGCTAACCGGAATGCGGGGCAGCTACGATGCGACCTACAAGTACGCGCACATGCTGCGTGACGACGCCTTCTGGGACAGCGCGCCTAAGCCGGCTGAGCTCAGCGAAAGCTACGACCTGGTGGTTGTGGGTGGCGGCATCAGCGGCCTTGCGGCCGCCTATTTTTACAGGCAGAAGGCTGGCAGCAAGGCACGCGTCCTTATCCTCGACAACCACGACGATTTTGGCGGCCACGCAAAGCGCAACGAGTTCACCGTCGCCGGCCGCATGGTGCTGAGTAATGGCGGAACACAGTCGATTGAGAGCCCCGGCTCATACAGCGCCGTGGCCAAAGGTCTGCTGAAGAACCTCGGGATCGACACTTCGGCCTTTTACAAGGCCTACGATCGAAAGCTGTATTCGAATCTCGGCACCGCTTTTTTCTTTAACAAGGAGACCTTCGGAACAGACCGGATTGTCACCGGTATGAACAAGACGCCATGGCCGGAATTTCTTGCGCAAGCTCCTCTGAGTGATGGGGGGCGACGCGATATCGCACGTGTGTATACCGAGAAAGTCGATTACCTAGCTGGCATGACGCGCGAGGAGAAACGCGCCAAGCTGAGCGCGATCAGCTATGCGGATTTTCTGACGAAATATTGCAAAGTCACTCCAGAAGCGCTGCCGTTCTTCCAGACATTTCCGCACGATCTGTTCGGAGTGGGTATCGATGCCGTTTCCGCTCTAGATTGCTTCGGGGCCGGAGATGATTACGAAGCTGTGCCCTATCCAGGTTTTGAGGGCCTGGATCTAGGCCTCGAGCACCGAAAAGAGCCGTACATTTTTCATTTTCCTGATGGCAATGCATCTATTGCGCGGCTGCTGGTGCGCTCGCTGATCCCCGCCGCGATGCCGGGGCACGACATGTTCGATGTGGTGACGGCGCGCGCCGATTACAGTCAGCTGGACCATGCCGACTCGCCGGTGCGCATCCGGCTGAATGGCACCGTGGTCAAAGTGAAGCACGACGGACCGCCTGAGTCGGCGAAACAGGTCCACGTGCTGTACATGCGCGACGGCAAGCTTCAAGGTGTTTGTGCTGGACACGTGGTGCTGGCCTGCTACAACATGATGATTCCGTATCTGTGTCCGGACCTGCCGCAGAAACAGCAGGAGGCGCTGAAATATGGGGTCAAGGTCCCCCTGGTCTACACGCATGTGGCAATTCAAAACTGGGAGCCGTTTACGAAGCTAGGCATGCACGACATTGTTTCGCCTGGCAGCTATCACTCCTACACTTCGCTGGATTTTCCGGTGAGCCTTGGCACATACGAGTTTCCCAGCAAACCCAGCGAGCCGGCGGTGCTTTTTATGCTACGAGCGCCTTGTAAGCCCGGTTTGCCGGCGCGAGATCAGTACCGCTTTGGACACATGGAGCTTTACACCACTCCATACGAGACCTTCGAGCGCAACATTCGCGATCAATTGGGGCGCATGCTGGGCGACCAGGGATTCGACCCGGCGCGGGATATTGCGGCGATCACGGTGAACCGCTGGTCTCACGGCTACGCGTACGAATACACCACATTGTGGGACCCGAATTTCGCGCCGAACGAGCGGCCGTGCGTGATTGGCCGCCAACCCTTTGGACGGATCACGATCGCAAACTCCGATGCCGGTGCAATGGCCTACACCGATATGGCCATCGATCAAGCATGGCGGGCGATAGGAGAAATCCACGGTTAGTTAGTTGATCGCAGCAGCATGACGATAGGCCATTACGCTGGTTATCAAGAAGTTGCCAGCATCCGCGCTGAGTATTCTCGCGAATACTTTATATTTCCAGCTTTTTTCCCTTACGAACATTACCGCTGCCAACAGAGGTGATCGCCCGATTCATCCTGGGTGGTCGCGAAACTACCATGACCATAAGACACAGCGGTAAAAGAGGAGGGGTCCTATGTTTCAGAGGTTTGGTAAGACCCTGAGAATTTCCCTCGCGCTCGCTTCGATCGCAGTCCTGTTGGCGGCGCTTCCCGGAGCACTTACAGCGCAGAATTATCAAGATCCTCCGGGGCGTGTTGCACGAATTCGATACGTGCAAGGTTCAGTGTCGTTCCAACCGGCAGGGACATCGGATTGGGTCCCTGCTGTCACCAATCGACCTGTAACCATCGGCGATCAACTGTGGGTCGACGCGAATTCGCGGGCCGAGCTTGATTTGGGGTCAGCCGTGATGCGAATTGGGCACAACACCGGAATGTCATTCCTGAATCTCGACGATCGGACAGTGCAGATACAGCTCACTCAGGGAGATCTGAATCTGCGTGTCCGCAGGCTGCTTCCGAACACGGCTTTCGAAGTGGATACACCGAACGAGGCGTTTTCGATCTTTCAACCCGGCTTGTATAAGGTACAGGCTGGCCAAGACGGAAATTCGTCCATGGTGATGGTGCGGCAGGGACAAGGTCAGGTGACCGGGGCTGGACAGGTTTATACGCTCGATGCCGGACAGGCGGGTTCCTTCGCTGGAGATGGTGCGAACTCACTGATCGGACAGGTAACAGACCTAGGTAGTCCCGACGATTTCGATCGGTGGGCGCAATCGCGCGACTACCAATACGATCGATCGATCTCGGCGCGCTACGTTTCGCCCGACATGGTTGGCTATGAAGACCTGGATAACCACGGAAGCTGGGCTTACGATCCCACTTACGGGAACGTCTGGTATCCCGGTTCAGTTCCTGCGGGATGGGCGCCTTATCGGTACGGACATTGGGCGTGGATTTCGCCTTGGGGCTGGACGTGGGTGGACGACGCACCATGGGGCTATGCTCCCTTCCACTATGGCCGTTGGGCCTACATGCGTAACCGTTGGGGATGGGTGCCCGGACCGATGCAGGCTGAGCCGGTCTACGCTCCGGCATTGGTCGCGTTCATCGGCGGATCGGGTTTTGGAATTTCGATCAGTGCCGGCGGAGGTTACGGTCCTGGCGGTGGCGACGTGGGCTGGTTCCCGCTGGGGCCACGCGAGGTGTACGTCCCCAGCTACTACGCCACTCCGCAGTACGTAGAGCGCGTGAACACCAGCAACACTGTTGTATCAACGACGACAGTGACCAACGTCTATAACAGCGTAGTTAACAACAACTATAACCAGGTCACCAACGTTACGTACGTAAATCGGACCGCTCCGAATGCAGTCACGGTTGTGTCCCAGGCAGTTGTCAGGAGCGCGGAGCCGGTTGGCCGAGCTGTGATAAGGGTCGATCCGCAACAGGTTGCTTCCGCTCCGGTCGCTCCAAGGCCACAAGTGGTTCCGACACAGGCGAGCGTACTAGGAACACCAAGTCCGGGGGCCACTCGTATGGCCCGACCGCCGGCTCCGGTAATGGAGCGAAAAGTTGTAGCCAAGACGCCGCCGCCTCCGCCGCCGGTGCCGTTTGCGAAACAGGAACCTGCTTTGGCAAAACAGGCGGGCCGGCCGTTGCCTCCACAACAGGTCCAGGCGCTGCGTTCACCAACGACCCATCCGCAGGTGAAGCTTGCGCCTCCTGCGAAACCGGCCACCTTAGCTCGGGCTCCAGCTAATCCCCAGAGACAGCCTGCACCGAATGCTCCTGCTCAGCCGCAGGCTGCACCGCCGCAGGCGCAGCAGAAAGCTGCTCAGCAACAGGCTGCACAGCAGCAGGCAGCGCAGAAAGCCGGTCAGCAGCAAGCCCAGCAGCCAGCGGCCCAGCAACAGGCGGAGCAGAAAGCACAGGCCGCCCAGCAACAGGCAGCGGAGAAAGCCGGTCAGCAGCAAGCCCAGCAGCCAGCGGCCCAGCAACAAGCACAACAGAAAGCTGCCCAGCAACAGGCCCAGCAGCAAGCTCAGCAACAAGCGGCGGAGCGGGCGCGTCAGGCCCAGGCCCAGCAGCAGTCTGCTCAACAGGGTGCGGAGAGAGCACGTCGGCAACAGGAGGCACAGCAGCTAGCTGCGCAACAAGCGGCAGAGCGGGCACATCTGGCGCAGGCCCAGCAGCAGGCCGCACAACAAGCCGCTGAGAAAGCTGGTCAGCAGCAGCAGGCCCAACAGCAGGCCGCTCAACAGCAGGCCGCGCAACAAGCGGCAGAGAGGGCGCGTCAGGCGCAGGCGCAACAGCAAGCGGCGCAACAGGCGCAGAACCGGCCGCCCGCGAATCAACAGCAGCGACCGCCTAATGCACAACCAGCTCCTCAGCAACGGCCTCAACAGGGACAACCGCCTCAAGCAAAGCCAAATCGGCCTCAGACGCCGGAAGAGAAGGCTCGTGAGGAGCAGCAGAAGAAAGAACAGAAGCCGCCACCGCCACCAGAGTAGGTGTGTAGGAACTGGAGAAATCAGCTCAGTCTGGATCATCGTGGCTACCTTAGGCGAACCCCGAGGTAGCCACACGCTTTCAGGGCAGCTTCAGCGGGTCACCGGTGTAGCCACCGCAAGCGTCAGTTCCTCTCGATGAGGGGCCAATGCGATTTGCGTTGAGGACTTCTGCTGCTCGCTCTTGGTCTTGGCGCCGAAGCCGAGTGTTGCGGTCCAGAGAGCGGCAGTAGCAGTCCAATACATGGCATCCGCTTTGGTCGTGATGCAATATACGAGAATGCCGCCGATGGTCATTAACAGCGCGGAGAAAACTGCCGCCAAGCCGTTCACCAGGTACACCAGGCGGGTGGAGGACGGGCCTGTTCCTCGGGTGGCGCAAATCAGCTGGGTGAAAATCTCCATTGCTCTACCTCCCACTCGAATTTGGTGCCGAGTCTCAATCTGATCCTGGCGGTCGAGCAGCCACGGATGTTTAGCTTGTAGCAATTGGCGTGCCGCGGTGACGCGCGAGAACAGAGCCCGCAAAGCCTCACAATATCGATTTTGGGAAATGAGCCTGGGAAGGCCGCAGAATGCCGCACCCGGTTACGGCTATCCGATCGGTTTGACCTGCTATCGGAGTGGTGAGTTGCGCTCTTGCAGGTATGATGGTGCGAAACACCCCGGCGGTAATTGAGGAGAGCTTCATGTACTGCAACCATTGCGGCAAGCCGAATCCCGATGATGCACGTTTATGTGCCTATTGCGGCGCTTCTCTGGCGGGAGGTCTACCCGAGCGCCGATTGGTGCGTCCGGTAAGAGACCGCAAGATTGCCGGAGTCTGCGCCGGCGTCGCGCAATATTACGGCTGGAATGTCACCGCCATCCGGCTGATTTGGGTGTTGCTCTTTCTATTTGCAGGAACCGGCGGATTGCTGTACCTCATTCTGTGGATCGTGATTCCAAACGAGGGACAGTGAAGCCGCAGTGCCGCTGCTGGCGATATGGTAACTGGTAAGAGTCTGCATTCGAGGCGGTCCGGTTATTTTCAGGTTCGGGAATTATGATTTTGCAGCGATGCAAGTCCGGACATCTAGGTTTGGTGCTGCTCGCGGCGGTTCTCGCTGCAGCACAAACTCCAGCAACCACCTCCTCCCTGCCTCAACGCAAGACAAGCACTCCTTACACTGGCGATCTTTCTATCTTCGATTATCCCGACCGAGCGCACAAACTGCACATCGATCAGGTCATGGATCTGCTGGGTATCGCAGGGGATAAGAACGTGGCTGATATCGGTGCTGGTTCAGGATGGTTCACAGTGATAGCGGCGAAACGGGTTACCCCTGCGGGCAAAGTCTTTGCGGTGGACATCAATCCCGAGGCAATCGCCTATATCAACAAACGTGCACAAACAGATGGACTGTCAAACATCACCACAATTTCGGGAGCGGCGGACAATCCCAAGCTGCCGGCAGCGAGTGTTGATGCGGTCCTGCTGTTGAAGACCTACCACGAGGTGGCGAAGCCGGTTGACCTGATGCGAAATCTGCATGCTTCACTGCGACCGGGCGCGCACGTCGGAATCATTGATCGCAACGGCAACGGAGAAAACCATGGTGTCTCACCGAAGGTGGTCATCAGCGAGATGGAGACGGCGGGATATCGGCTGACCGGCGAACACGATGACCTCGTGAAAGACGACAAGATGGATTATTTCCTTATCTTCGTCGCTAAATAAATCACCGAGTCTCAGCTGATTGCATTTGCGGAGTAAAGCCAACCCGGCCTTCGCGAATGAGTCGAGAAAACTCCGGGCTGTTGTCAGCAGCGCGGGCGGCTGCGTTGATATGCGCCTGGGCTTTGAGCGCCGGCAAGGAGAGTCCGCCGGTCACCAGGCTGTCGTGTTCGTACATCATCTCGTCCATCTTGCCATTGAGTAGAATGCGCCAGTCGAAGCGCGCCGGCTTACCCTGCCCTTTAGCGGCCGAAAGCGC